>Ga0164292_10000762_pt1 | contig 25635 bp, 27 predicted proteins | sample GEODES117metaG_FD_111486 | JGI IMG/M metagenome (GOLD analysis project Ga0164292, IMG submission 111486) | Eutrophic lake water microbial communities from Lake Mendota, Wisconsin, USA - GEODES117 metaG | ecosystem: Environmental > Aquatic > Freshwater > Lake | place: USA: Lake Mendota...
GGGCTGGGACGGCCGGTGGGTGGAGTCCAATAGCTGCACCTCGCAATCTGCGCGCTGCACGGTCTGGAGTTTCTGGCGAAGTGGTGCGCCCGCTCAGATCTGGGTGACGAACTCCACCACCGCCGCACTGAACGCGTCGTTGTCATCGCCGGCAGCAGTATGTCCGGCGTCGGACAGTTCGACGAATCGTGCGTGTGGAACCTTGCCGAGGAAGTCCTCGACACCGTCGGGGCTGACTACGTCGGACAACTTTCCGCGGACCAGAAGAATCGGGATCCTCAGTTGCTGGACGGCCTGCTCGAGTTCCTCGACATCGACAAACGGATCGTCGCCTGCCGAGGTCACGAACGCAGGATCCCAATGCCAGTGCCACCGGCCCTGCCGATGCCGCAGGTTCTTCTTTAAACCCTCCAGGTTGCGTGGTCGTCGACGGTGTGGCAGGTACGCGGCGATGGCGTCGGCAGCCTGATCCAAGGTCTCAAACCCGTGCACATGGCGGGTCATGAAATCCCGGATGCGTGCGGTGCCCTCGCCTTCGAAACGGGGCACGACGTCGACGAGGACGAGTCCGCAAACCTGCTGCGGCCCTGCCTGAAACGCGGCCAGGATCCCGGTGAGCCCGCCCATGCTGGCGCCGACGATGACCACCGGCGCGCCGGTCTGCCCGAGCACCGCCGCGATATCGGCGGCCAGGGTGTGGACGGTGTACTGACCGGCCGGTGCGCGGTCGCTGTCCCCGTGGCCGCGGGCATCCAGGGCAAGGACGTGTAGGCCAGTGTCGGCCAGGATCTGGCCGGTGTTCTTCCAGGAGAACCTGTTCTGCCCGCCGCCGTGCAACATCAGGATCGTCGTCGAGTCGCCGCCGCGATTCCATTCGTCACCCACCAGGGTCAGCCCCTGATCGCCGCGAAACCGCACTGTCTGCATCCGTGGGTCCAAGGCGGACTCCTCTCCGTCCGATGCGCATCGGACGTTACCGGTGGGCCTGGGTACCCTGGCGGCCTGTGCGGGGTTACCACCCGCCCCGGTCGCAGGGGAGCGCGCATGGCCCACGAGGCCGACCACGGAGCTGGGGAGGCCGGCCAGCAGGACGGTGAGTCGTCAGCCCAGGTCAGCACTCCTGCTGCGCCGCCGCTGTGGCGATCGTGGCGCCTACTGGTCGTCGGCCTGGTCCTTCTGTTGGTGCTCGCCGGGTGGCGCGACCTGCACATCCGCCGCGCCGATGATGTCCGGGAGCAGATGGTGGCGGCCGCCCGCGCGGGGTTGATTGCGCTGACGACCATCGATCATCAACAGGCCGATCGGGATGTGCAGCGCATTTTGGAGGCCTCGACCGGTGGTTTTCGTGACGATTTCGAACAGCGCGCGGAGGGATTCAAAGATGCCGCCCGCAGAGCGGAATCCACGTCGGTGGGCACCGTGAGCGAGTCCGCGATCGAATCCTCCGACCGGGATGAGGGTCGGGTGCTGGTGGCACTGACTGTGATGACCTCCAACAGGGGGGTCCCCGAGCAGCAACCCCAAGCCTGGCGTACCCGGGTGACGGTCACCCGCACCGGCGACGGATTCAAGGTCGCGGTCGTGGAGTTCGTCGCGTGAGGCGCGCTTCAGGTGTACCCACCCGGGTCATGGCACTGCTTGCCTTGCTTGGGGTGGTTGCAGTGGGCTGGCTGCTGTGGGACGCCTCGCAACGGCGCGGCGCCGAACATGCCGGTGCACAAGCGCTGCAGGCCGCGCGGGAGTCGATTCCCGACCTCTTCAGCTATCAGCCCGGCACCGTGGACAAGGACCTGCCGGCCGCCGCGCAGGACCGGCTGACCGGGAGATTCCTCGCCGACTACACCCAGTTGCTCACGACCGTGGTCATCCCCGAGGCCAAGCGGGACGCCATCTCCGCCTCGGCGACGGTTCCGGCGGCCGGGGTGGTCTCGGCCGACACCGGGCAGGCCATCGTGCTGGCCTACGTTGACCAGAGCATCACGGTCGGCAAAGAAGGCCGCCCCACCCAAACCAATTCCAGCGTGCGGGTCACCCTGAACAACGTCGACGGTCGGTGGCTGATCTCCGGCTTCGACCCGATCTAGGAGGGCTGTGGATGATGGGGACGACGGAGCCGCGCTGGATCGACGTCAGCGCGCCGACGGTGCAGTTGCGCGCCCTGACCTGGGGACCGCAGTACGGCCCGATCGCTTTGTGCCTGCATGGATTTCCCGATACCGCCTACGGGTTCCGCCGCCTGGCGCCGCATCTGGTGGACGCCGGCTACCGGGTGATCGCGCCGTTCATGCGTGGCTACGTCCCGTCGTCGTTGCCCGCCGACCGGGCGTATCACATGGGTGCGTTGATGGATGACGCCTTGCAGGTGCGGGCAGCGAGCAACCCCACCGATGACGACGTGGTGATCGGTCACGACTGGGGCGCAGTGGCGGCGACCGGTCTGGCGGCGATGCCCGACAGCCCCTTTCGTAAAGCGGTGGTGATGTCGGTACCCCCGGCGGCGACTCTGCGCAAGCCGTCCGCCGGCCTGCTGCGGCTGCTGCCGGCCCAGCTGGCGCGCAGCTGGTACATCAGCTATTTCCAGCTTCCCTTCGCCCCGGAGCGCTCCGGGGCGTGGATCGTGCCGCTGCTGTGGCGTCGCTGGTCGCCCGGCTACGGGGCCGCCGAGGACTTGCGCCATGTCGACGCCGCGATCGGCGCCCCGGATCGCTGGCGCGCGGCACTTGGCCCCTACCGGGCGACTATCCGCAACTCCCTCCCGCCCGCCCGCTACGCCGAACTGCACCGCTGGTGGACCGAACCGCCGCGGCTGCCGACGCTGTATCTGCACGGCGCCGACGATGGTTGCATGACAGCCGATTTCACCCCGTATGTCCGGTCCACCTTGCCGGCCGGTAGCGACGTGGGCGTCATCGAATACGCCGGGCACTTCCTGCAACTCGAGCAGCCGGCCGAGGTGGGCCGGCGGATCGTGAGCTTCCTGGGCGGATCGTAGCGTGGCGGGTATGAGGCAGATGGCCCCGGCGGATGCGCTCCTGCTCTGGCTGTCGGCGAAGGTGCCCAACGACCAGTTTCTGCTGTATGCCTTCGATGGCGCCGCGACCGAGAGTGGGGTGGCAGAACTTGTCCGGCGGGCCGAGGGGTCTCCTGAGTTGAGTCTGCGGGTGGTCGATGATCGCCGGTGGCGCTACCCCCGCTGGGAGCCGGGAGGGGTACAGTCCGAGCAATTCGCGGTGCATGACGGCGGGGACTGGCAAGCCTGCCTCGATGCGATGTCGGCACTGCCCCAGTTGGATACCGCCCAAATGCCCTGGCGAGTAATCGTTTTCGGCGAGGTGACCGGTGTTCCGGGCGCCGGAGTCGGGGCGGTGGTGGTGGTGCAGATGTCCCATGCCCTGGGTGACGGAACCCGGTCGGCGGATCTGGCGGCCGTGCTGCTGGGCCGGTCCACCGATCTGCGGCCAGTGCGGGCTCCCGATCGCGGTCTGCTGCCGTGGCGGGCGCTGTCGGCAGCCCGCGCGCATCGTCGCCTGGTCGCAGACACCGACACCGGCCGCCTACCGCCCCCTCTCGGGACACGACCGGTGTCCAGCGTCAACGCCGGTGGTGGATCGGCGTACCTGCGAACCCTGGTGGTCGAACGCGAACGGCTGTCCCATCCGACGGTGACCGTCGGGGCGCTGGCGGCCATCGCCGAGGCGCTTGGCGGCTACCTCGACGAACGCGGCGAGGACATCAGTCAACTCGGTGCCGAGGTGCCGATGGCTGCTGCCGGGACGGGGCCGGTGCTCGGGGCGCACAACAACTTCCGCAACGTCGGCGTGGGCCTGTATCCCCAGCTGGGTACCCGGGCTCGCGCCCAGCGGATCGCCGCTGAGTTGGCAGACCAACGCCGGCGCGCTGCACATCCGGCTGTCGCCGCCTCCGACGCGGCGTTCGCGGCGGTACCTGCGCCGCTGTTGCGCTGGGGCGCCGGCCGGTTCGATCCGAGCGTGCGCCCGGCACGGGTCAGCGGCCACACCGTGGTCTCCAGTGTTAACCGCGGTCCGGCCGACCTGTCCTTCTCCGGACACCGCGTGGTGCTGACCGCGGGATTCCCAGCGTTGTCGCCGATGATGGGGCTGACCCACGGGGTGCATGGCATCGGCGACACCGTGGCGATCAGTGTGCACGCCGCTTCGGCGGCCGTCGATGTCGACGGCTATTGCGATCGGTTGGCACATGCCCTGGGTCGTCACCCGTGACCCTCTTCTCCGCGAGCAGACGCAAAGTCGCACTTTTTTAGCCCCAAACGTGCGACTTTGCGTCTGCTCGCGGCTGGGAAAGGGATAGGAAAGAGGGATGGGTTTTCTCAAGCAGGAAGTGCCCGTCATCGACTTCGCCGAGTGGAGCAAGGGCACCCGGTCGGAGAAGATCCGGCCGATGGCCAAACACTGGGCCGAGGTCGGCTTCGGCACACCGGTGGTGCTGCACCTGTTCTATGTCGTCAAGATCGGCCTCTACATCCTGGCGGCCGCGCTGTTCGCCCTGGCGACCAAGGGCATCGACGGCTGGAGCAACATCGGATCGTGGTGGACCGAGCCGATCGTCTTCCAGAAGGTCGTCCTGTTCACCATCCTGTTCGAAGTGGTCGGCCTCGGCTGCGGCTTCGGTCCGCTGAACAACCGCTTCTACCCACCCCTGGGTTCGATCCTGTACTGGTTGCGGCCCAACACCATTCGACTGCCACCGTGGCCGAAACGCATTCCGTTCACCGACGGCGATAACCGTGACCAGATCGACGTCGCCCTCTACGGCGCACTGCTGGTGGTGCTGATCGTCGCGCTGTTCTCCGATGGCACCGGCCCGATTCCCGCGCTGGGCACCGAGGTGGGTCTGCTGCCGGCCTGGCAGTCCTGGGCGGTCCTGGTGCTGCTGGGACTGGCGGGCCTGCGCGACAAGACCCTCTTCCTGGCCGCCCGCGGCGAGGTGTACGCCCCATTCGTCGCGGCGTTCCTGTTCGGCGGGGTCGACGTCATCATCGCCGCCAAGTTGGCCTGCGTGGTGATCTGGATGGGAGCGGCCACCTCAAAGCTCACCAGACATTTCCCCTTCGTGATCTCCACGATGATGTCCAACAGCCCGGTGGTGCGGCCCCGTGCGCTCAAACGGGCCTTCTTTGAGAACTTCCCGGACGACCTGCGTCCGGGCCGGCTCTCACGGGCGGTGGCGCACGTCAGCACCGCCATTGAAGGGCTGGTGCCGCTGGTGCTGTTGTTCACCCACGGCGGCTGGCCGACGGCGATCGCGGCGATGGTGATGATCACCTTCCACCTCGGAATCCTGTCGGCCATTCCGATGGGCGTGCCGCTGGAGTGGAACGTCTTCATGATCTTCTGCGTCCTGGCGCTGTTCGTCGGGCACGCCGACATCGGACTTGCCGATATGACCAACCCCTGGCCGGTGATCCTGTTCGCGGTGATGGCCGGCATCGTCATTGCCGGGAATCTGTTGCCGCACAGGATTTCCTTCCTGCCCGGCATGCGGTACTACGCCGGAAACTGGGACACCACCCTGTGGTGCATCAAGCCCTCGGCGGAGGCCAAGATCGCCGACGGGATCGTGGCGATCGCCAATATGCCGGCCGCGCAGTTGGAGAAGTTCTACGGCAGCAAGGAGGCCGCCCAGATCCCGATCTACATGGGCTACGCGTTCCGCGGCTTCAACACCCATGGCAAGGCGCTGTTCACCCTGGCGCACCGGGCGATGGCTTACGGCAGCGACGGCGGCAACGAAGATGCGTACTCGGTGACCGACGGTGAGCGGATCTGCAGCATGGCGATGGGCTGGAATTTCGGCGACGGGCATCTGCACAACGAGCAGTTGATCGCCGCCCTGCAGCAGCGCTGCCACTTCGAACCGGGGGAGGTGCGGGTGGTGGTGCTCGACGCGCAACCCATCCACCGGCAGACCCAGCGCTACCGGCTGGTCGACGCGGCCACCGGGGAGTTCGAGCGCGGCTACGTCAAGGTCGCCGACATGGTCGTGCGCCAGCCCTGGGACGACGACGTACCGGTTCACGTGGAGAACCGGCAGCGGTAGTAGCGGCCCCTTTGACCAAACGGTTGGTTGGGGCGAGAATCATCGGTGAACCCTAGATCCCTGAAGGAGAAGTTGATGGCGGAAGCGGTAATTGTCGAGGCTGTGCGGGCACCGGTCGGCAAGCGCAACGGCGGTCTGTCCGGTGTTCATCCGGCGGAGTTGTCGGCGCAGGTGCTGGCGGGTCTGGCCGAGCGCGCCGGAATCGACCCGGAAATCATCGATGACGTGATCTGGGGCTGCGTCATGCAGGCCGGCGAGCAGGCACTCGACATCGCCCGCACCGCGGTCCTGACCGCCGGGTGGCCGGAGACCATCCCCGGTGTGACGGTCGACCGGCAGTGCGGATCCAGCCAGCAGTCGGTGCACTTCGCCGCCGCCGGTGTGGTGGCCGGTCACTACGACGCCGTTATCGCCGGCGGTGTCGAGTCGATGTCACGCACCCCAATGGGCGCCTCGCTGGCCAGCGGCGGAAATCCGTACGCGGCCCGGTTCAAGTCCCGCTACGACCGCACTCCCAACCAGGGCATTGGCGCGGAGATGATGGCTACGAAGTGGGAGCTCAGCCGGACCATGCTCGACCAGTTCTCGCTGGACTCACACGAAAAAGCAGGCGCGGCACAAGATTCCGGTGCGTTCGACGATCAGATCGTCGGCATCAAGGACCAGGACGGAAATGTGGTCCTCAAGGACGAGGGCATCCGCCGCGGCACCACCTTGGAGAAGATGTCCCAACTCAAGCCGGCGTTCTCCGAGGACGGCGTGATCCATGCCGGCAACTCCTCGCAGATCTCCGACGGCTCCGGCGCGCTGCTGTTCATGTCGGCGGAGAAGGCGAAGTCGTTGGGACTCAAGCCGCTTGCCAAGGTGCACACCGCCGTGCTGGCCGGCGCGGACCCGGTGATGATGCTGTCGGCCCCGATCCCGGCAACCCAGAAGGCGCTGAAGCGCTCCGGGCTGAGCCTGTCCGACATCGGCGTGTTCGAGGTCAACGAGGCCTTCGCCCCGGTTCCGATGGCCTGGCTCAAGGAGATCGGTGCTGATGAGAAGAAGCTCAACCCCAACGGCGGAGCGATCGCGTTGGGTCACCCGCTCGGCGGTTCCGGCGCCCGGATCATGACCACCATGCTCTACCACATGCGGGACAACAACATTCGGTACGGCCTGCAGACCATGTGTGAAGGTGGCGGTCAGGCCAACGCGACGATCCTCGAGCTGCTCTAAAGATGGCGCCCTCTGATGGTCCGACTCCCCCCGGCGCTCTCACTGAGCGCCGGGGTAACACCCTGATCGTCACGATCAACCGGCCCGAAGCGCGCAACGCGGTCAACCAGGCGGTCAGTATCGGCGTCGGTGATGCACTGCAGCAGGCGCAGGAGGATTCGGAGATCTGGGCCGTCGTCATCACCGGTGCCGGCGACAAGTCGTTCTGCGCCGGTGCCGACCTCAAGGCAATCTCCCGCGGGGAGAACATCTTCCACCCCGAACACTCGGAGTGGGGTTTCGCCGGCTTCGTGCAGCACTTCATCGACAAGCCGGTGATCGCGGCGGTCAACGGCACCGCGCTGGGCGGGGGCACCGAACTGGCGCTGGCCAGCGACCTCGTGGTGGCCCAAGCCAGTGCCCAGTTCGGGCTGCCGGAGGTCAAGCGGGGTCTGATCGCCGCGGCCGGCGGACTCTTCCGCATCGTCGATCAGTTGCCCCGAAAGGTGGCCATGCAACTGCTGGTCACCGGCGACCCGATCAGCGCCGAGGACGCCGCCCGCTGGGGTCTGATCAACGAGGTGGTCCCGGACGGCACGGTGCTGGATGCCGCGCTGGCTCTGGCCGACCGGATCACCGTCAACGCGCCGCTGGCCGTTCAGGCCAGCAAGCGGGTGGCGGCGGGTGTCGACGACGGCGCCATCACCCGGGAAGCAGACGCCTGGAAGCGCTCCAACCGGGAAATGCGGGCAGTGTTCAGTTCTGAGGACGCCATGGAGGGCCCCATGGCGTTCGCTCAGAAGCGAGCCCCGGTCTGGAAGGCGCGCTAGGGCGCCTTCCAGCGGTTAAGCACGGGGGTTAGGCCGCGGCCTTCGTGGTGGTCGGCGTCGCCGAGGCGGCCGGGGTGGTCGCCGGGGTCGCGGACTGCTCCGCCGGGGACGGTGCCGTGGTAGTCGGGCTGGCCGTCGGGGAGGCGGTCGTGGTCGGTGCTGCAGTCGTTGTCGGTGCTGCAGTCGTCGTCGGGCTGGCCGTCGTGGTCGGGGTTGTGGTCGGGGTCGTGGACTCTCCCGCCTCCGCGGCCGGCGTCGGCGGCGTCAGCACCTCGTCGATCATGTAGATGTAGGCACCACGTGTGGCGAAGGCGCAGGTCACCCGGACATCGTTGACCTTGATTTCGCCGCCCTTGCCGGTGACGGTGACCGAGCGACCATCCTGGGTGGGCATCTTGCCCTGGACGTCGTTGGGCCCGAGATAGCCCAGCACCATGTGGTAGAAGAGCGTTGGCAGCAGCACCACCGGGTCGGTCTTGAGGGTGTTGAGGGTGGCCGCGTCCAGTTTTGCGAAGGCCGCGTTGGTCGGCGCGAAGACCACGTACGGGCCGCCATCGAGAACGTTGACGATGTTGATGGCGGGGTTGAGCTTGCCCGAGATCGCGTCGCTGAAGGTGCTCAACTCCGGGTTGCTGGCCAGCGCCTGCGAGCCGGTCTGCACCGCCATCGACTCGATCGAGCCAGGGGTGCCGGCGGGGTTCGCTTTGCGGTAGGCGTCGCAGCCGGGTCCCTGCGGGTCGGGAACCTTGGTGGAGGTCGGCACCGGCACGGTGGTGCTGGCGGGTGCCGGGGCAGCCGGGGACGACTCGGGTGCCGGGGCAGCCGGGGACGACTCGGGTGCCGGGGCGGCCGGGGACGACTCGGCGGCCGGGGCGGCCGGGGACGACTCAGCGGCCGGGGACGGAGTCGGCGACGGAGTCGGTTCGGCGTAGGCCTGGAAGGTGGTCGGCACGGCGACGACCAGCGCGGCGAATGCCGCGGCAACGCCGAGGGACTTGGTGCGAGTGCTCACGGGATTCTCCTGGTTCTCGTCACGCGGTTCGTCCAAACCAGACGACCGCAACGACTGTGGGATCGTAATGGTGGGCGGTTCCGTTACTCAAAACGGCGTGACCTGGGACACAGGGGCCGCCACAGGGTCCCGCCGTCGGCCCGCAAACTCTGACCTGGCCGCGTGACGATCGGGAGGCTGCCTACCATTGCCGCCATGGTCGAGCCGCTGATCGTGTCCATCCGTGGTCGTTCCCCGCAGGTGGACCCCAAGGCTTGGGTGGCGCCCAACGCCACCCTCATCGGGCAGGTCCGGCTCGCGGCGAGGGCCAGCGTCTGGTACTCCGCGACGTTGCGGGCCGAGGCCGAACCGATCGACATCGGCGCCGGCACCAACATCCAGGACGGAGTGACGATCCACGTCGACCCGGAATTCCCGGTGGGGGTCGGCTCCGGGGTCAGCGTCGGGCACAACGCTGTGCTGCACGGCTGCACCGTGGAGGACGGGGCGCTCATCGGGATGGGCGCGATCGTCCTCAACGGGGCGGTGATCGGGGCCGGATCCCTGGTCGCTGCCGGCGCGTTGGTGCCGCAGGGCATCGTCATTCCGCCGCGTTCACTGGTGGCCGGGGTGCCCGGCAAGGTGCGCCGTGAACTCAGCGACGCCGAATTGGCCCACAACCGCCACAACGCTGCGGTGTACGAGGGTTTGGTGGACCTGCATCGTGAGGCGACATGAGCCCCGTCGAGCTGGCATGAGCAGGACGTCAGCGTTGTGTCATCCTTTCGGCCGAGAATCTTTCGTACGGTGAAAGCGATGCGTATCGACCTGCTCCGCGCGGCCGCCACCAAGGAGGCTGTGCCGCATGAGGAGTGGCCCGCGATAATCCGGCGCCGCCGTCTGGTGGTCGGCGTGGTGCTGGTGGCCGGAGTGCTGTTGATGGCCTATTCGCTCAACCAGCCTCCCGGCGCCGCCGCCTTCTACTGGCTGACTCTGGCGCTGGCGGCGGTGTGGACGGTGGGGTCGCTGCTGTCCGGGCCGTTGCACCTGGGGCGCTCAGCCCGGCAGGACCGTGCCACCCGGCCGGTCGTCACCGGCATTGTCACGGGACTCGCGCTGGGCGGGGTGTTCCTGCTCGGCGGCCTGGTGGTCCGCGACATCCCGCCGATCGCCGAGCGGATCACCCGGGTGCTGGAGTACACCAACCATGGACCGCTGCTGCTGATCGTGCTCATCGCACTGGTCAACGGCATCGCCGAGGAACTGTTCTTCCGCGGCGCCCTCTACACCGCGCTGGGCCGCTTCTACCCGGTGGCGGTCTCCACGCTGCTGTACGCCATCGCCACCTCGGCCACCGGCAACCCGATGCTCGGCTTCGCCGCGCTGGTGTTGGGCACGGTGTGCGGACTGCAACGCCGCGCCACCGGCGGCGTGCTCGCACCGGTGCTCACCCATATGGTGTGGGGGCTGATCATGGTGCTTGCGCTGCCGCCGATCTTCGGGTCGTAAATCATTGGCCAAGAAGGCTGTCACTCGTCGGCGAAGGACGGCGCGCGCCGTTCCTGAAATGCCTCGGTTCCCTCGGCGAAGTCCTTCTTCCTCAGCAGCGTCAGTTGTCCCTCGGTCTCGCGGCGGAGCGCACCGTCGAGTTCGGTCAGCGTCGCAGCATTGATGGCCTGTTTGGTTTTGCGCAGGGCGACCGCAGGGCCCGAGCCCAATTTCTCGATCACCGCAGCCACCGCCGACTCCAATTCATCGGCGGGGTGCACCGAGGACACCAGCCCGTAGCCGAACGCCTCCGCGGCGGGTAGGCGCTCAGCCAGCAGTGCCATCTTCATCGCCCGAGTCCGCCCGATCGAGGCGGCGACCAAAGCCGAGGCCCCACCATCGGGCATGAGCCCGATCTTGGTGAACGCGAGAAGGAAAAACGCTGTCTCCGAGGCCAATACGATGTCACACGCCAGGGCCAGCGATACCCCGACGCCTGCAGCAGGCCCCTGGACGACGGCAACGACCGGCTTGGGTAGGCCGACGATCATGGTTACAGCCCGGTTGACCGCCTCCAGCAACGGGTCGATGCCGCCACCGAAGTGGCCGGCGGCGGACTGATCTTCGGCGCTGATCCCTGCGCCGGCACAGAACCCGCGCCCTGCCCCGCCGAGGCGCACCACCTTCACCGCCGGGTCGTCGGCGGCTTGCTCGAGCACGTCGCACAACGTCTCCATCATCGCGGCGGTCAGCGAGTTCAGGCTCTCGGGACGGTTGAACGTCACCGACAGGACGTTGCTCTCGAGTGAGACGGTGAGGTGGTCGATGCCGGTGTATGCGCTCATGGATCAACACGGTACAAAGAGTCGTCGTCAATACCGAAGGCGCGCCTGGAGAAAGGCAGAAGCAATGGCTGGACCACTGAACGGCTTGCGTGTCGTCGAACTGGCCGGGATCGGTCCGGGCCCGCACGCCGCGATGATCCTCGGGGACCTGGGAGCCGACGTGGTGCGGGTTGAACGGCCCAAGCCCGCTGGTATCGGAGCCGCACCCAGCAATGACTTCCTGCTGCGCAACCGTCGCTCTGTCACCGCTGACCTCAAGAGCCCGCAGGGGCGCGAACTCGTGTGGAAGCTGATCGCCAAGGCCGACGTCCTCATCGAAGGGTTCCGGCCCGGTGTCACCGAGCGCCTCGGTCTGGGTCCCGAGGACTGCGCGACGGTGAACGACACATTGATCTACGCCCGGATGACCGGGTGGGGGCAGACCGGTCCGCGCAGCCAGCAGTCCGGTCATGACATGAACTACATCTCGCTCAACGGCGTGCTGCACGCCATCGGCCGTGCCGACGAAGCACCCGTTCCGCCGCTGAACCTGGTCGGCGACTTCGGCGGCGGCTCGATGTTCCTGCTGGTCGGCATCCTCTCGGCGCTCTATGAGCGGTCGCACTCGGGCAAGGGGCAGGTGATCGACGCCGCCATGGTCGACGGTTCGGCGGTGCTGGCACAGATGATGTTCGCGTTCCGGCACACCGGCATGTGGAGTGACGTTCGCGGCACCAACATGCTCGACACCGGCGCCCCTTGGTACAACGTCTACGAATGCGCCGACGGCCGCCACGTCGCCGTCGGCTCGATCGAGCCGCAGTTCTACGCGGAACTGATCGCGAAGCTCGGGCTGGACCCTGCGACATTGCCTGCACAGCAAGACATCTCGCGTTTTCCGGAGCTGCGCACGATCCTGACCGAGACTTTCCTCAAGCATGACCGCGACCACTGGGCCGAGGTTTTCAAAGCCAGCGACGCCTGCGTCACCCCGGTCCTGTCCTTCGCCGAGATCGAGACCGAACCGCACAATGTCGAGCGCGGCAGTTTCTATCACGTCGGTGACTCGGTCTTCCCGATGCCGGCACCGCGGTTCTCCCGCACCCAGCCCGGCACGCCCACCCCGCCCCGCACCCCGGGGGAGGACACCGAAGCAGTCCTGAGCGAGTGGGTGTGACGGACGGGCGTCCGACGATCTGGGTATAGTCCCAACCAACCAGTAGGTAGACCTCGAAAGGAACTCGCGCGTGGAGATCAAGGACGCCGTGGCCGTCGTCACCGGTGGAGCATCTGGCCTGGGACTTGCCACCACCAAGGCCCTGCTCGACGAGGGCGCCAAAGTCGTCATCCTCGACCTGCCCACTTCCAAGGGCGAGGACGTCGCCAAGGACTTGAACGCTGAGTTCGGCGCTGACCGGGCGGCTTTCGCCGCCGCGGATGTCACCGACGAGGAAGCCGTCACCAAGGCTTTTGACCTCGCCGAGACGATGGGCCCGGTGCGCATCGTGGTCAACTGCGCCGGCACCGGCGACGCCATCCGGGTGCTGGGCAAGTCCGGTGTCTACCCACTCAACAAGTTCGCCCGCATCGTCAACATCAACCTGGTCGGCACCTTCAACGTGCTGCGCCTGGGGGCGGAGCGGATGGTCAAGACCGAGTCGATCGGGGGAGAACGGGGCGTCATCATCAACACCGCCTCGGTCGCCGCGTTCGACGGCCAGATCGGGCAGGCCGCCTACTCGGCGTCCAAGGGTGGCGTGGTGGGCATGACCCTGCCGATCGCGCGTGACCTGGCCGATAAGCAGATCCGGGTGATGACCATCGCCCCGGGCCTGTTCGACACGCCACTGCTGGCCGGACTGCCCGAGCCGGCCAAGGCCTCTCTCGGTGCACAGGTGCCGCACCCGTCGCGATTGGGCAACCCCAGCGAATACGGCGCCCTAGCCGTGCACATCGTGCAGAATCCGATGCTCAACGGCGAGGTAATCCGCCTCGACGGCGCCATTCGCATGGCTCCCCGTTAGATCGGAAAGACTCACGACATGGCACTGACGACTAAGTTCACCGAAACTTTCGGTGTCGAGCACCCGATCGCCCAGGGCGGTATGCAGTGGGTGGGCCGAGCGGAACTCGTTGCCGCCGTTGCCAATGCGGGCGCACTGGGTTTCCTGACCGCGCTGACTCAGCCGACCCCGGCTGACCTGGCTCGCGAGATCGACCGGACCCGCGAGATGACCGACAAGCCGTTCGGAGTGAACCTGACCATCCTCCCGTCGATCAATCCGCCGCCGTACGACGAGTACCGCCAGGTGATCGTCGACGCCGGAATCAAGATCGTCGAGACCGCCGGGTCCAACCCCGCACCGCACCTGCCGATGTTCCACGACCACGGCATCAAGGTGCTGCACAAGTGCACCTCGGTGCGGCACGCCATCAAGGCCCAAAGCCTCGGCGTCGACGGCATCAGCATCGACGGGTTCGAGTGCGCCGGTCACCCGGGTGAGGACGATGTCCCCGGCCTGGTGCTGATCCCGGCCGCCGCCAAGGAGATCGAGATCCCGATGATCGCCTCGGGCGGCTTCGGTGACGCCCGGGGCCTGGTGGCCGCACTCGCCCTCGGCGCCGACGGGGTGAACATGGGTACCCGGTTCATGTGCACCGTCGAGTCCTGCATCCACGACAACGTCAAGCAGGCCATCGTCGACGGGTCCGAACTGGACACCGAGTTGATCTTCCGACCGCTGCGCAACACCGCCCGGGTGGCGTCCAATACGGTGTCGCGCGAGGTGGTCGAGATCCTCAACAAGGGCGGTCAGTTCGACGAGGTCAAGGATTTGGTGGCCGGAACCCGCGGGCGCCGGGTTTTCGACGAGGGCGACCTTGACGCCGGCATCTGGAGTGTGGGCACCGTGATGGGCCTGATCCACGACATCCCGACCTGCGGTGAGTTGGTCAGCCGGATGGTCACCGAGGCCGAGGACATCATCACGGGCCGACTGGCCGGCATGGTCAAGGCCGCCGCAGCCGTCTAATCCGTCAGACGCAATAGTGCCCGCCTGGAAACCAGGCGGGCACTATTGGCTGTCTAGGGCCTAGTTCAACGCCGCGACGCCCACGGGACGTCGCGTGGGCGTTGATCAGCTGGCGTTGGCCAGCGGCGGCATATCCTCGAACTGCTCAGAGGTGTCACCCTCCACGAGAACGTCGCCGTGATATAGCGCGTCGAAGTCAACTTTGATGACGTCGGCACTGGTGTCGTCGATCCACATGAGACTGAGCGTATGGGTCACTATTAAGGAATCTTTGAGTCACGTTTCGGAAAATGGTGGCAATTCTTACCGGCGAGTAACGACCCGCACCCTGGGTTTGACCCACCTCGGCTGCCCAGACAGACTCGGAAACGTCGCATCAGCTGGATCGGTGGAAAGGGTGGGGGCGTGCTGCAGGTAATCGCGCGGCTCGCTCTCCGGTCGCCTCGGCGGGTGGTGGCCCTGGCCGCGCTGCTCACCGTGATCACCGCTGTCTTCGGCATTCCGGTTGCAGCCCATCTGTCGGCCGGGGGCTTCCAGGACCCAGGCTCGGAATCGGCCCGCGCGGCCCAAATGCTCAGCGAGAAGTTCCAGCAGAGCGATCAGCAGTTACTGTTCACCGTCTCCCACCCGGCCGGCGCGCAGTCCTCAGCTGCCAGCACGGTCGGTACCGACATCGTCACCCTTCTGGACGCCTCACCCACTGTGCTGGGCGTGACCTCGCCGTGGACCTCACCCCCGGCTGCCGCCGCCGAACTGCTCAGCACCGACGGCACCACCGGCCTGATCATGGCCACCATGTCCGGCGGGGAGAACAAGGCCCAGGATTACGCGGCGGATCTGGCCAAGCAGGTGGTCGGCGACCGGGACGGCGTCACGGTCAAGGCCGGCGGCAGCTCGATGATCATGAAGCAGATCAACGAGCAGACCATGCACGACCTGATCCGCATGGAGGTGATCGCGGTCCCCTTGAGCGCGGTGGTGCTGGTGTGGGTGTTCGGCGGTTTGGCCGCCGCGATGCTGCCCCTGCTCGTCGGCGTGATGGCGGTCCTGGGGGCGATGTCGGTGCTGCGTCTGCTGACCGGTTTCACCGAGGTGTCGATCTTCGCGCTCAACATCACCACCGCGCTCGGGTTGGCGCTGGCCATCGACTACACCCTGCTGATCGTCAGCCGCTACCGCGATGAAATCAGCGGCGGCGCCACGCCAGCTGACGCCCTGGCGCGCACCATGAGCACCGCTGGGCGCACCGTGCTGTTCTCGGCGGTGACAGTAGCGCTGTCGCTGTCGGCGCTGCTGCTGTTCCCCATGTACTTCCTGAAGTCCTTCGCCTACTCCGGTGTGGCGACGGTGGCATTCGCCGCCGCCGCCGCGGTCATCGTCACCCCCGCGGCGATAGTGCTGCTCGGCGACCGCCTCAACGCGCTGGATCTGCGGAGGTGGTTGCGCCGGGCTCTGGGCCGACCCGAACCGGTGGCCAAGCCGGTCGAGCAGATCTTCTGGTACCGGTCCACCAAAGCGGTGATGCGCCGGTCGGTCCCGATCGGCGCAGCCATCGTCGCGTTGCTGGTGCTGCTCGGCACGCCCTTCCTGCGCATCGAGTTCGGCAGTCCGGACGACCGGGTGCTGCCGAAGTCGGCCTCGGCTCATCAGGTCGGCGACCAGTTGCGGGAGGGTTTCTCCAGCAACCTCAACAACGGCCTGACCGTCGTGATCCCCGACGTCCAAGACGCCACCGAATCGGAGTTGGACCGCTACGCCGCCGACCTGTCCCGGGTGCCCGACATCACGCTGGTCTCCGCACCGGGCGGCACGTTCGTCGCCGGTAACAAGACCGGGCCGCCGTCGGCGCCAACGGCCGTGGCCGAGGGCAGCGCCTTCCTGTCGATCCGCAGCACCGCTCCGCTGTTTTCGCAGGCGTCCAAGGTGCAACTAGACCGGTTGCACGCCGTCCCCGAGCCTGCCGGCCGCGACGCGCTCATCGCCGGCGGGGCGCAGATGAACCGCGACATCGTCAGCGCGGTCACGTCCCGACTCCCGTTGGTACTCGGGTTGATCTGCGCGATCACCTTCGTGCTGCTGTTCCTGCTCACTGGCAGCCTGGTGCTGCCACTAAAGGCCATTGTGCTCAACGTGCTGTCGCTCTCAGCGGCGTTCGGGGCGCTGGTCTGGGTGTTCCAGGAGGGCCATCTCGGCGCGCTGGGCACCACCCCGACCGGCACCATGGAGGCCAACATCCCGGTGCTGATGTTCTGCGTCGCGTTCGGGTTGTCGATGGACTACGAGGTGTTCCTGCTTGCACGGATCCGGGAGTTCTGGCTCAAGTCCGGGGGTACCCGGGCCGACGCCGACGAGGCCGTGGCCCTGGGCCTGGCCCGCACCGGGCGGGTGGTCACCGCGGCGGCGCTGATCATGGCGATCGCCTTCGCCGCGCTGATCGCCGCGCAGGTGTCGTTCATGCGGATCTTCGGCCTGGGTCTGACGCTGGCTGTGATCGTCGACGCGACCCTGGTGCGGATGGCGTTGCTGCCGGCGTTCATGCAGGTGATGGGTAAGCGCAACTGGTGGGCGCCACGGCCACTGGCCCGGTTGCATGAGCGCATCGGGATCAGTGAGGAGCCACCTGAACATCAGGTTGCCCGACCCGAACCGCTGGCTACAGTGGCGAAGTGACCGACACTTCAGCCGGACAGACGCTGCATCACCCTTTCTTCGCCCGAATGTGGGCCGTGATGTCCGCCCACGAGACCCCGATGCTCAGGCGGCTGCGCACGGAGAACCTCGCCGGGCTCTGCGGTCGGGTGCTCGAGGTCGGGGCTGGTACCGGAACCAACTTCGCCTTCTACCCGCCCGCCGTGCAGCAGGTGATCGCGCTGGAACCGGAGATTGCACTGGCGCCACAAGCTCGGCAGGCCGCCGCGGACGCGCCGGTGCCGGTGACGGTGATCGAGTCCACCATCGAGGGCATGCCCGACGCTGAGCCATTCGATGCCGTGGTGTGCTCGCTGGTGCTGTGTTCGGTCGCCGATCCGGAAGCTGTTTTGCAGCAATTGAATTCGGTTCTCAAGCCTGGCGGTGAGCTCCGATACTTCGAACACGTCGCGAGCTCCGGGTGGCGCGGGGGGTTGCAGCGTCTCGCCGACGCGACGGTATGGCCGCGGATCGCCGGCAACTGCCACACCCATCGGGACACCGAACGTGCCATCGTCGGCGCGGGGTTCGCCGTGGACGTCGCGCGTCATCAATTGACCTTCCCGGCCTGGGTGCCGCTACCGGTCTCCGAGGTCGCTGTCGGCCGGGCGGTCAAAGCAGGCTGACCGGGTGCCCGTCAGCGAGATCCGAGCAGTTCGGGTAGCCGCTGCAGCAGGGTCGGCAGCGCCGAACCGGCGCTTTCGCGCACCGATGCCGTCACCGAGGACGTCAGTGGCGTCGGCTCGGGGTTGACCTCGATCACCGCCGCGCCGCGGGCCAATGCCATCTCCGGTAGAGCGGCGGCCGGGTAGACCAGGCCTGAAGTGCCGACCACCACCACCAGGTCGGCGGTCGCGACCGCCTCGACGGAGGCCTGCCACGGTTCGTCGGGCAGTTGCTCACCGAACCAGACGATCCCCGGCCGGATCAATCCACCGCACTCGCACGGTGGCGGCGCTTTCTCCAACTGCGGTTCGGGCATCTCGGGCAGCGGGCCGTGATAGCGGGAACCACAGGCGTCGCACCAGAATTCGGCGAGGCTGCCGTGCAGGTGGTGCACGGTGTTACTGCCGGCCCGTTCGTGGAGGTCGTCGACGTTCTGGGTGATGACGGTGACGTCGGCGAAGTCCTGCCACATCGCCACCGCCCGGTGCCCGTCGTTGGGCTGAACCTCCTTGACCAGGTGGTGGCGCCACAGGTACCAGGCCCAAACCCGCTCGGGGTGGCGCTGCCAGCCGTCGGTGCTGGAGATTTCGTAGGGGTCGTACTTCGACCACAGACCGGTCTCGTCATCGCGGAACGTCGGGACCCCGCTTTCGGCGGAGATACCGGCGCCGCTGAAAACCGCGATCCGGATCCGGGGGGACCCGGGGGACCCAGTCGCGTCGGTGGGGTCGGTCAACGTGGTGCCTTTCCGTGTGAAGGCCCACTCCGATCCGGGCGGCGCCGGCCCCCCGTAGCGAAACATGAACCCGAATCGCGAACGAACGGCCACCGAAGTGGCCGTCGCTGTTGCTTCCATTATACGGGTTTAGCTGGGCTTTTGCACGCCTGGCAGCCCCGGTTCCAGCGTTCCGTCGCCGCCGTGGGTGAGCCATACTGGGCAGGTGTCGGAGTTAGCCGGATGGTTGAGCGTGGACGGAAAGTCCAGTACGCCGATCTTCGAGCAGTTGCGGGTCACCGTCATCGGGGCGGTTCGGGACGGTCGACTGCCGGCCGGTGCTGGGTTACCCACCGTGCGTGAGCTGGCCGCCGATCTGGGATTGGCGGTCAACACCGTCGCGCGAACCTACCGGGAACTGGAGACCGCCGGCATCGTCGAGACCCGCGGCCGGCAGGGCACATTCGTGGCCCGCCGCGACCCCACCGATGCGGCGATGGCGTCCGCGGCGCGGGTGTATGCCGAGACGGCCCGCGCGCTGGGCGTGGATTCAGGCCGGGCCCGGATCTACCTCGATACCGAGTTCGGCTCAGCCGAACTCAAGTAGCGCGTACACACCGCGGAATGGCTTGGTCGGCCCGAATTTCCAGAACGTCGGGAAGATCTTGTCGAACACGAATCCCCGGCCGGCCGGCATCGGCACGTCCCGAACGCCTTTGAGGCCCGGCACCCTGCCCACCAGGTCACGTAACTGGTTGATCGACAAGCTGAACGGCATGGGCGGCACCCGGTAGTGCTTGGAGGCGCGGATGCCCTTCGGCGCGACCTTCTTGACGATCGTCGGGGGCAGATCGAAGAACATCTGTCCGCCCGGAAAACGCTTGGCGCACTGGGTGATCAGCTCCATCGCCTGATCGGGCTGCAGGTACATCAGCAGACCTTCGGCGGTGATGAACACCCCGTCGCTGGCGTCGACGCGGTCCATCCAGGTGTAGTCGAGTGCGGACTGGCCGAGATTGGTGATCCGCGGGGAGGCCGGCAGCAGCTTCTCGCGCAGTTCGATCACCGGCGCCAGATCGACCGACACCCAACGGAACTGCGGGTCTGGCACGGCTTTGTCCAGCCGCCAGAAGCTGGTCTGGAACCCCTCGGCCAGTGCCACGATGGTGGCTTTCGGGTGGCGGCGCAGGTACTCGACGGTGCACCCGTCGGCGGCCAGTGAGCGCAACGCCATCTCCTGGCCCTTGCGGCCGAACTTGTCGAAGTCGACGCCGTAGGTGACGGCGAAGGCATCGCGCAGTTCGATGGCCTTGGGATCGGTGATGATCGCGTCGGGCAGGCCGGCCTGGTGGGCGCGGCCGTTGAGTGTCAGCAGCGCGGTCTCCGAGACGCCGGTCAGCGCGGCCGAGCTGTGCTGGGCGGGGGGATTCATCCCGCCAAAGCTACCGTGAGGCGGCTCAGCACTTCCCGGGCGCATGGCGGTGGGGCCCTGCATCAACGCTTTCCACGTACGCTCGGATTCATGATCCGCCGGGTATTCGACGACAAGCTGCTGGCCTTGATCGCCGACAACTCCTTGGGGGTGCTGGCCACCCTCAAGCGCGACGGGCGCCCGCAGTTGTCCAACGTCACCTACCACTTCGACCCGCGGGCACTGACGATCGAGGTCTCGGTCACCGAGCCGCGCGCCAAGACCCGCAACCTGCGCCGCGACCCGCGGGCCTCGCTGCTGGTGAGCTCCGAGGACGGCTGGTCCTACGCGGTCGCCGAAGGCGATGCCGTGCTGAGCGCCCCGGCCGCCTCGGCGGACGACGAGACCGTCGAGTCACTGGTGAGCCTGTACCGCAATGTCGCCGGTGAGCACCCGGACTGGGACGAGTACCGCCAGGCGATGGTCGTCGATCGGCGGGTGCTGCTTGCGCTACCGATCGCGCATCTTTACGGGATGCCGCCGGGTCTGCGCTGAGTGCGCACATCGCCGGTGGTCTAGCCTGCCTCTATGGCCAACGCCCAATCCGATCCCGCCGATCCCGCCGAGGAAACCAAACGTAAGTTCCGTGAGGCCCTCGATCGCAAGAAGGCGAACCCGGCCGGTGCCGCCGGCCATGCCGACGGGGGCGGCAAGCAGCCCCACGCGCACGGTCCGGCCGAGCAGCGCCGGACCTTCCGGCGCAAGAGCGGCGGCTAGCGGAGCGCGGCACTCGCACCCGGTTGTCGCGACGGCGTCTAGTGGTGGCCCCGGACACCGTGGGGGATAACACGATCAGCACGATGCACCTGAATGTCGTTGTGGGACAACACAACTCCTCGGGTGGGGCGTGGGATCCCGCGCACATTGAGTAGAAGCTCCCAGTAAGTCGAAGCGTCCCGACGCGCAGTGCGAACACTCCGATCTCCCCGGGGACGGTGCGAGTTCGGATTTGCTGTGAATGCCGTAAGGTTTTTACAGACGCGCGTTGCGCTCACGGGGGGCGCACACCGCGTCGGGGGATGCGAATGGTGCACAGGATCAGTCACGTCGGCGCAGCAACGGTCGTTGTGGGGTTGAGCGTGGGCTTGGGGTTGGGCTCGGGGTTGGGCGCTGTCGGGGCGGTTGTGCAGCCGGCGATCGCGCCGACGTCGGTCATTGCCGGGGTTCAGCTGACCGCCACCGTGCTGGCCATGGGAGGGCTCGGCTACGAGACCCTTGAGCAGGACGTCATCAAACGGGTGCTCGGTGGCCGCTACGCCGACGAGGAGAACCTCGTCGGCCTGCCGTGGCCTGGTGAGATGGCGCCGTTCAACGGCACTTTGACGCTGAGCCAGACGGTGACGGTCGGACTGGCGAACATGGATGCGGCGATCCGCAGCACTCCCGGACCGAAAATCCTCGCCGGCGCCTCGGGCAGCACGCTGGTCGTGAACGAGATGATGCGCCGCCTGGGTGACGATCCGACTGCGCCGCTCAAAGAGGAAATCTCGTTCGTGGTGCTCGGTGACGCCGACCGCGGTGTACTCACGCAGTTTCGGGGGGCCACGCTGCCGATCTTCGATTACACCGTCTCGGCGCTCCCGGTGACCAAGTACGACGTGCTGGTGGTCGCCGGTGAGTACGACGGTCTCGGGGACTGGCCTGATCGTCCGTGGAATCTGCTCGCCGTGATCAACGCGCTGGCCGGAACCGGATTGATGCAGCAGGTCATTCCGAAGGAAATCGTGAATGCCCTTGGGCTGGAGGGCTTCGGCTCGGTGCACTACGACGCGATGTTCGCCGACCTCGGCCAAGTGCCGGAGAAGAACATCACCACCACGGTGAACAGCCTCGGCGGGGTCACCACCACCTACCTGGTGCCCACCCCTGATCTGCCGATGTTGCGGCCGCTCACGACCTTGGGCGTGCCGCAGGCCGTCGTCGACAGCCTCGAGAAAGGCTTGCGACCCATCGTCGACTCCGGATACGCCCGCAACGACCCCTTCCGAGCCGTCCCCGGCATCGCATCCACCCGCAGACCTGCCGACGCCACCCCTGTCGTCGACGCGCCCGCGCCGGCCGCTGCCGAGAAGGCAGTCGAGGGTCCTACCGGTAAGCGGACGCTGACCGGGTCGCGGTCCAACGACCGCGTCGCCGATTCCCATCGCCGGGTCCGATCCCGGTAGCGAGGGGCCGAACTTGGCGCCCCGGTGAGGGTGAGAAAACCGGCGACAAGCGGTTAGATGGTGCTCATGCGGAAGCTGTGTCTGGCTCAGGACCCGGAGGCCGATCAACTACTCGCCACCAGCCCGTTTGCGCTGCTCGCGGGGATGCTTCTGGATCAGCAGATCCCGATGGAGGTCGCCTTCGCCGGCCCGCGCAAGGTCGCCGACCGGATCGGAGGCATCGATCCCCGGTTGATCGCCGACTGCGATCCGGATGATTTCGCCGCGTTGTGCGCCCAAACGCCTGCGGTGCACCGGTTCCCGGGGTCGATGGCCAAGCGGCTGCAGGATCTGGCCCGCGAGATCGTCGACCGCTACGGCGGGGACGCCGCGGCACTGTGGACCGAGGGCGATCCCGATGGGGCCGAGTTGCTGCGCCGGCTCAAAGCCCTGCCCGGTTTCGGTGAGCAGAAAGCGAAGATCTTCCTGGCTCTGCTGGGCAAGCAGTACGGGGTGTCGCCGCGAGGGTGGCGGGCGGCCGCCGGCGACTACGGCAAGGCCGGCACCCACATGTCAGTCGCCGATGTGGTGGACAAAGGTTCGTTAGATCAGGTTCGGGCGTACAAAAAGAAGATGAAGGCAGCAGCGAAGGTGCAGGAGCAGCAATGAAGACCCACTTGAACTGCCCGTGCGGGGAAGCGATCCGAGGCAAGGACGAGGACGATCTCGTGGAATTGGCCCAGGCGCACCTCGCTGAGGCGCATCCGGACATGCACTACGAGCGTGAGCACATCCTGTTCATGGCCTACTAGCCGGCCGCGTCGGTCTCGATTCCGACCGCAGCTTCCAGGTCGGCAAGGGCTTGATCGGTCAGCGGGATGAGTTCGGCGACGCGCGGCATCATGTTGGCGTCGGTGACGTAGCCAACCGCGAAGAGATCGGCGTAGCTGCACACCGTCACGTTGAGGCCCATGCCGTCGAAAATCGATGAGACGGGATAGATCTCGTCCAGGTGGGCGCCGTTGTAGTACATCTGCGTGCGCGGTCCCGGGACGTTGGAGATCGCCATGTTGCAGCTCGGCGGGATCAGGGTGCCGAACGGCAGCAGCGGTATCACCACCGTCGACCCGATCGCCGGTCCCATCACCGCCAGCATGGCGTCGGAGCCTTTGGTCGCGACCTGCTTCTTGACGTTCTTCATCGCCAGGTGCACGAATGCCAGCCGCTCGCCTGGGTCGGCGATGTCGGTGCCCAGTGGGCACAGGCCCAAGCCGAACTTGTTGCCGATGTCGGATTCGGCCTTTCCGGATTCGGCCGTTCCGGATCCATCCCGGTCACGCACCGACACCGGGCACATGGCGACCAGGGTGCGATCCGGTAACTGGTCGCGTTCGAGCAGCCAGGCCCGCAACGCACCGGCGATCACAGTGGTGACGACGTCGTTGCCGGTGGCATCGGCGGCTTCGGCGACGGCGTGGATCCGCTGGCGGCTCAGGCTGGTCCCGGCGGCGGCGCGGCGCGGCCCGAGTTTGGCGTTGAAGCGGGTCTGCGGAGCGTCGAAGGGCGGGACGACGGAGTCGGTGACCATGCTGCCGATGATGTTGGCCAGTTCGGCGGCGGCCACCCGGCGGGTGAGATCCAGGCCGGCCGCGGCGGCGTCGGCGATGGCCCGCGCCGCGGCGAACGGGTTCAGCGTTGGTCGGGTTGGCCTGTCTGTCTGAGGTGCGACTGGCGGAGTGCCGGCTGCCGGGCGCTTGTCGGCGTAGAACGGCGGAAGGTGGCGGCGATCGGGGTCCGTGCTCAGCGAGTCGCTGATCATCCGCAGGCCCGCCACGCCGTCGATGACGGTGTGGTGGATTTTGATGTAGAGCGCAAAACGGCCATCCGGGAGTCCGTCGATGAGGTAGCTGTCCCACATCGGAACCGACATATCCAAACGGCCGCTGTGTAACTCGCCGACCAACTCCCACAGATCCGCGGGACCTGAGCCGGGCGTCAACGTCACCCGGTGCACGTGGGCGCGAAGGTCTATTTCGGGGACCTCGCGCCACGCCCAGATTCCGCCCGTGTCGGCGCCACGGTGAGGGTGCCGCCGAAGTCGCGCGTCGACCTGGCGGTCGGTGATCAGGCTCTCCTCGTAGAGTTTGTCGATATAGGACTCGGGGTTCGCGTCAGCAGGCGGGGAGAGGATCAGCACGACGCCGACATGCATTGCGCTGCCGAGCCTTTCGCCGGCAAGCATCAATGAGTCCAACGTTTCCAGCGTTTCCATGGTCGGTGACCCGTCCCTCTCGTCGGCCTGATGAACCAGCCTAGTCAGCGCCGGGTCACGGCACGACGGAGGAGCCGATCGTCGGCATGAAGGTGCACTGCTTCTCTGTGGTGGTCACTTGGCCGAAGATCGTCGACATGATGCTGCCCGGGCCGGTGTCGACGATGGCGGTTAGCGTGGTCGGGCCTTGGGGATTGATCTCCGGGTTGGGCTTGAGGGTGGCGCTTCCGGACATGCCGTTGGTCAGGTTCACCCAGGTGACGTTCAGCGGCAGCTTCTGCTGGGCCGCCGGCGCCGGCGTGCCCACCGCGGTGAACACGTAGGCCATCTGCCCGGCAGCCGGACCGGGGGCCGGAATCGTGGCGGGCCCGGCTACTGAAATCGCGGTGGCGATGACGTTGCCGCCGTCCTTGAGGCATCCGTTGCTGATCGACGGGTACATGAAGTCCTGGGTCGGCGGAGTGTTCGGGTCATACGGGGTGGCGGCGGCGGGTGCCGGCTGGGGTCCGGGCTGGGTCAGCGCGGCCGCCACGGCCGCCGGTGCGGGCACGGCCACCGGGACTTCCGGTGCCGCGGCTGCGGCGGGGCCCACGGCGTGCTGCGGGTTCACCCCGGTCGGCAGGTGCGCCTCGGCGCCGGGCACCACCCCAGCCGCGGGCACGTGCTGTTCCAGCGGAATGGGGCCGTTACCCGGTCCGGGGGTGAGCAGTGGCGCGGTTCCGTGCGCCAGTCCGGTCGCCGCCTGGTCGGTCACCTGCGCTGCCGGCGCCAGGCCTGCAGCGCCGCCCTCCTGCACGAACCGGGTGACCGCCTGCGCCAGGGACAACGAGCCCTCGGGCGTGGTGGCGTTGCCGGCCAACTGCGAGGCCGCCGCGAGGAGCAGTTGCTGCGCCGAACCGGGGTCCGCTGCCGCCTGCTGGACCACCGGGCTCAGGTTCTGCACCGCCTCCAGCCCGGGCAACTGAGCCGGATCCAACGGGATGGTGGGGTCGGCTGCCGCGACCGGGCTCATGGCCACGGTCAGGGCGATGGCGGTCAGGCCGGTGGCCAGTTTGGCGATGTTCGGCACAGCGTGCTCCCGTCGGTTCGCTTCGGTATCAGGGGATGTCAGGGAAGCGCGGTGAGCAGAGGCAGCGGGTTCAGCGCACCGCCGTCCGGGATGGCCGGGGCGACAGCCGGGATGGCCGGGGCGACAGCCGGGATGGCGGGGGCGACAGCCGGGATGGCGGGGGCGAC
>Ga0164292_10000763_pt1 | contig 25609 bp, 25 predicted proteins | sample GEODES117metaG_FD_111486 | JGI IMG/M metagenome (GOLD analysis project Ga0164292, IMG submission 111486) | Eutrophic lake water microbial communities from Lake Mendota, Wisconsin, USA - GEODES117 metaG | ecosystem: Environmental > Aquatic > Freshwater > Lake | place: USA: Lake Mendota...
TAAGTAATAAATCTATCGTATAGTTAAAGATTGTTTCCCTATTTAATACCACAAGTTGTTGTTCCATTTAACAATTTATATATAGTATAATTTATCTTTTATATAGTTTTAAATATTTACCTTCTTATACTTATGTCGAGTTAAAAAGCTTATTCATGTTTACAACCTCCGGTTTATTCAACGACGGCATAAAGATTTTCTTAATCAGTTCGTCATCTCTAAATCGAATCGTATACGACAATTGCAACTTATTGCGACCTACGCGCCCCATCGCCTGAATCGTCTTTTCTTGTGTCATATCATTCAAGTCCTTACTAATATACCCATGACAAAACTGATAATTGGTTCCGTAAATGTAATCCGATGATGCAATGATCAGATATAGTTTTTGGTTTTGCGCCAACTCTTTCATGATTTCGTTATATTTCACGTTTGTGTGATTCGTAATCACACCAATACCCATAAGTAGTAACATCTTCCAATGCGTATCCATCTGTAGCAACATAATATTTTCAACAACATGTTCGTCCAAGTTTGCAGAAAATTCGTTTTTATACTCTTCTCTCCCTGTCCAACGACGCAAGTGTGCCAGTTTATTCGGCACAAAAATATCATTTAGAGCAATACGCCGAACACCTGTTCTTATAATATCAATCAATTGCTGTTTCTCTCGTATCTCCCGTGTGTCTACGATGGTTCCACTTCCACCACCGCCGCCGCCGCCGCCTTTATTCTTGCCATCATCGCCACCACCACTTCGCGTCTTTTCCTTCTCTTCTTCAATATTTTGTATTTCCTTTTCAAGGACGTCTATTTTATCCGACAACGTGTTATTATGCTCAATATCGCGCATAAGGTCGTCCACAACCTGAGCCGGTATTTTCGAATTCTGAATTGCAAATCTTGCTATTTTTTCGACGTCACTTGTCAGAAAAATCGTCGGACCATCCGTCAACGTATGTGCATCCGAGGTCGTAAAATAGATATTCGACTCAAATATCTTCTTACGTTCCTCCTTCATCTTTGCATATATTTCGCCCCACGTTTCCGGTTTGATATTTTTCAAAAGAGTCAAATAATAAAGTTTTATATTCGTCATATTAATATTTGTAATATCATCAAAGTATCGGTCAATTGCAAGACGTGCCGCTGCACTTGTATAATACCCACGCTCGTTGATATAAATTATAAATTTAACAATTTGTCCCAAGTCAAAATATCGCAACAATGTTTTATAATTCAAGCAGTGTTCTGCCGATGTAACTACATCTTCGTATTTTTCAAATAAATAGTGCGGCAACTCGACATAGTTATCCTTATTCACAATAGGTATCGACTTGGTGCAGTCATGACTAATAATCGATACAACGTTGCCACCAGGAAAACGCGTTTTAAAGTCCAATATCGTATCTTTTATTTCACATTCGCGTGGAAGTGTTGCAGACGACAGCACAATATTGGGTATTTGGTTTTCAACCCAGTTCCGTTTGATTAGGGTGTGAAACTCGTGTTCTTCATAGTCGAGCGAAATCGTCGGTTCATCAAAATATACAATAATATTATTCACATTGTTAAAGGCTTTCATGTAAAGCATTGCATGAATATACGACTTGATATCACTAATCATAATCTCTACTTCATCGCCAACACTATTATCAACCCTTCGAATCCGGCCGTTTCTGTCACGCGTTGCTTCTTTGGCGGAATAATAATGCAGACGAATATCGCTTACGCTACCGCACCCAAACGCAAATGCGATTTTTTTCATTGCACAGATTGCTGACTTTGCAAGGGCAAGACCAACATGTCTGGCGGCACATACAAAAATAACCCGATTTTGTTTTACTACCCCCGCCCCCGCCCCCGACATAGTAAAAGGCTCAGTTAACCCGATAGGTGTTAGCGTTTTACCGGTTCCGGTCGGCGCGATATATAATATAAGTTTAGGGGTAGTTATTTTGCTCTCTGTGAATATTTTCTTTTGGTGTTCATACAAACTGCTATCTTGGTATTTAAATAGATAATCATTTTTTTCAATGAATAACACCGCGTGGCGTATAAATGTTTTTACTTTAAATTCGGTTTCGTATTTATCGAGAATACTATTTACGAAAAGAATTACATATGTGTTCATGTTATCGATTTCATTTTTCATCATAAGTTTCAGCGTATAATAGTAATAATACCAGTTCGCTTGTTTTTCATTATAAAAACTCAAAAGATTATCCACGATTTCGAGTAAAACATATTCGTATATCTTGTCATTGTCGTGGTTGAAATTATTATTTGTAATACGCATCTCATCTATTTTTTTAAGTTTTAGATTTTTATTTTTTCCGATTATTTGTTCGCAATTAAAATCGGCATATTCATATTCTTCGCATATTTCTTCAACACGCGTTTTAAAATATTTATTGAAAAGAAACACCATAATTTCTTGGTTCATAGATGTTTTTAGAATACCAATAATCGACTTTGTTGTGTTGAATCGTATATTTACATTATTAAATCCTGCTTTAATCATATTCAAAATTTCAATCTCTTCGCGCGATTCCGGAATTTCCGTATAATCCCACTCTGCCTTCGATAATTTCTTCTGATGTAGGTCGACATGGGTGTCGATTTTTGTGTTTGTTGTATTTGTTATCGCCTGCACATTAGACATTTTAATACTTTTGTTATTTTGACTTGTGACTTGGCTTGGCTAAACGATATACGTAAGGTTATTTAGTATAAAGTTTTATATTTAAACTTATTTCGTATATATTATAACACGTTTTATTTATTGTCCTTAGTCATATTTAGTCATATTTAACCATTATATAAAATTGAATCGTATATTTATTATATTTAAATATAGTAAATATCATAGAACATACACAATGTCTTCTGCGTCCATTCCATATGCACCTCACCCGCATCCTCGCTCCATTATAGTAAGCGTTGATGGGAATATTGGTTCTGGAAAATCAACAAATGTAAACGACCTCCAGCAATATTTTAAAAACAAAGGCACAGAAGACATTGTGTTCGTGCAAGAACCTGTCGGCGAATGGGAATCTGTAGTCGATATCAACGGCACGCCCGTTCTTACGAACTTTTATAAGAACCATAAACAATACGCATTTCGCCTTCAAATGTTGGCATATATATCTCGCCTTGCACTTTTGCGAGATGTCGCAAAGAAGGGGTATAAATATATCATCACGGAAAGATGTGTCGGGACAGACCGAAATGTATTTTCGAAAATGCTTTATGACAAGGGGGATATTGCACACGATGAGTATACTATTTACAACAAGTGGCACGACGAGTTTGCAAAAGATGTGCCGATTTCTGCGATTGTTTATATAAGGGCGTCGCCCGAAACATGTCTATCACGTGTAAATATTCGCGCCAGAGAAGGCGAAAATATTCCAATCGAATACTTGGAGGAGTGTCATCGGTATCACGAAGAATGGATTGAGGGAGAAAATATTCCGAAGCTTTACATAGATGCAAATACAGACTTTAAACAAAATCTGGAATACAAGGACGAAATACTTAAAAAAATCGACGACTTTATTCATTCGTTGTAAGATAGAGGGGTCACCCGTTTTGGATATATTTCACATCAAACACCTGTGGCGACTTATATTTCAATATATCCAACTCCTTACTTGTTGTTGGGAATAATTCGCTGCCGTATATATCTTGCAGTAATAGCCACTCAAACATTCCACCTACATATATGTATACATTTATAAAACCGAGTTTAATAAGTTGCTCATATTTTTTATATACTTTTTCGTCATTGCAGTTTCTTCCATATATTATAATATATGAACTTCTTGATTTTTTTATAATTGAGTTGATAAGAGCCTCTTCATTTTCGATTTTGGTCGTATTTGCAATAAGGCAATTTTGCATGGTCGGTTCTAATGTGTTAATTATAATATAATGATTTGTATTTTTACACGCCTTTTGCATATCTTCGCAGTTTACTTTTTTTATTGATGCATTATTTCCCATATAAAATAATATAATATAATGTGCGTTATACGTTATATATAGTTATATATAGTTTCAAATATGTTTTTATATTAAAATATAAAGACATCTTTATATATTTTATTTGCATTTTTATTTACAAATCATAATCCATAACCTGCATCCAACTAATTAAAATTTACAACTATTTCTACCTTCTCTTTTTTAATACTTTTGGTGGCAGAAATAGACAATTCTTCGCGTTTTTTTCTTGTTTTATTATTTGTATCATTTGTTAACGCTAGTGATCCATTCTCGATAGAAGCGTTGGCATTTGTATTTTGAACACCACATTCACCGCATTCGCCGCATTCACCGCATTCACCGCATTCGCCACATTCACCGCATTCACCGCATTCGCCGCATTCGCCATCCCCATCCGATGAAAGTGATGTTGCGGATGTAGTAGAAGCCATAGACATCTCAGACGCAATCGACGAACACATCGAATTTTTCTTCGCATTGCTGTTCCGATTATTCATATCTTTTTCAATATTAGCGTAGTTCTCTTCAATATAACGAATCACGTCGTTTTCAAGCGCCCATTTGAAAAAATTCAATTGCCCGATCGTTGTTTGAATATATTTGTCGCCCTTGTATGGAACATTGATTCTGTCCCACCTGCAAAAAGGATCGAATCTTTTCTTTGAATACGCTTTTAATTTCAACTTATAATCTACATATACTTTAAACCGCCTACCTGTATTATGAATCGAATATAGCGTGTAATATTTCTTGGCATAGTTTGTAGCAAACCAGTCAATAATTCGAAGCGAGATTTTCGACTCTCCATTTATAATTCGCAGCATATAATCCATATTGTCGTGTAGTGCGTAAAATTTTAACAGATTGGTAAGTAGTAGACTATTTTGTGTTGTGTAAATAGAATTTGTCATGGAATTATTTCCATCCGTATATATGTTTAAGTTTGACATCACGCTGTTTTGTTTTTTTGTTATTTGCATTTCATTTGCAAGTTGATTTTAAATTCTTTTTTTCGTTATTTTTATAATTAATTATGTTTTTAGTTCCGATTCCGATTCCAAGTCCGATTCGGAATCCAGTTTTTTAATACATTTCAATAATTTTCCGAATTTGTATCGTTCGCTATCCATGGTTCCACGTCGCAAGTTACAATTCAGGCAAGCAATAACTATGTTTCCCTTGTTATGCCCATAGTCGTTATTAATTCTGTCAATCGTCCATTGGGTTTTTGACAATACTTCGTTATATATGATATAACATTCAACGCTACAATAGTGACATTTTATTCTACACGCAACTAGCAACGATAATACCTCTTCCATATCTACGAATTTATCTTTATCATAGATCTCCTTTTCAATATCTTGACGCCTGTATCCTTCTATTTTTTTTTGCATCTCTTTGGTAAAGATATCACCATTTGGTAGAGGTTTTACATCCATAAATAATTTATTTACTATACTCATTTGCTCCCCATGTTTTTCGTATAATTCTACGATTTCTTGTGACCATTTTTTAGCTACATTTCTTTCTAATACTAATTCGGGATTATCGCGTGTTTTCATTTTATCGGTATTCCTTTTACCTGTGATTGATATTGATTTCATTTATATTGAGTGACCAACTGACTACGATATAATATGGAATAGTAAAATAGATTTTCTAATATAACTAATAAAAACAAGTTAAACTTTACTATTTATATAATATATATACCAACGCTTTAAAAATGAGCAAAGAAGATAAACACAAAGAAGATAAAAACAAAGAAGAGAAAACCAAATACGAAAAGAATAAAGACAAAGAATTACACGAGTTGAATCAAATAAAGTATAAGTCAATGATTCTGCCAAACAATAGAAACGTTCATAATAATTTGAGTCCAAGAGAATCAAATGATTCAAATATTGCAAATATAAATGACTTTCTTGAAAAAGAAAAGCAGCAACATGTCGGCGAACAATGGTGCAAATTGGATAAAACAAGCAAGATGCAAAAGATTCGCGTGTTTATTAACAAATATGTCGCCGACAATAGTTTGACTGCAAAAGATAGTAAAACTCTTCTTGAATTTTTAACAACGAGTTTAAACCAGAAAAAATTATCAAAAACAAAAGATGTTGTTTATGATAAATCAACGGGTCTTATCAAATCTATTCCGTGTCTTTTGTTTAATCAAGGTCAGCGAAAGTTTACACTAAAGCGAACAGAAAAACGCCAGACAACTATGCGTGTGGTTGGTGCAAAACGCGTATCTGCAAATAAAACACGCGACCATAAATCGAGCAAACCTACATCGCGTTCAAATAGTGCAACACACTCAAGGAATACTTCGAATCATAATAGTGACGATGAAGGTGTGACATTAGTTGTCACAAGCAAATAGTATTTTGCGGTGGATAGGATAGGATAGGATAGTCATAATATAAAATTGATACTATTTAAACATATCGTCTCTATAATATATAACGACAAACTTTATTTAATAGCACGACCATAATGACAGAAATTGGTATACAAACAGACGAATTGTATATCAATGGTATGCCGCTGCGAGAATTCTTGCTCTTAGATATTCCGCAAACACAATACTTGAAAATGCTTGACGATGGCGGCGATGATGATACTGACGCCGATGCCGATGCCGACGCCGACCCCGATACCGATTCTGATATAGAGGAAGAAACATTTACACAAGAAGAATACGAAGCACTTTACGAGGCGGTGTTTGGTTACATTGACTACATAGTCGTGTCAAATATTTCATCATTTAGTGACCCCCATTTTCACAAAAAAGTAGAGTTGGGTATATACGAATTATTAGAAGCGACTTTTAGTGACATATGTGGCACCGACTTGTTTATGATAACGTATGACATGGAGATAGAACTCGAAAGTATAGTAGATAGTTGTATAGAAGATTATTTTACTAGCATAGTTCCGTTTCGTTCTTATTCCACTTCATTTATTCGACAAAGTTGCGATATGAATCAAAGTCATGTTCGTGTTCAACAAAATATTGAATATCTTCGCTCGGTTCCTCAACATCCGCAACGCACACCAGAGTGGTATAAGCGACGCAATGAGATGATTACTGCGAGTTCGGCGTGGAAGGTATTTAAAAGTGAATCCAATATAAATCAGATCGTTTATGAAAAATGCAGTGCAGCAGCGGCGGCGACATCGGCGTCGGCATCGGCATCGGCATCGGCATCGGCAACCCTGACCGAGTCTTTGTCGTCTGATGACAATGATTCATCAAATGCAAACCAAGAAGCCTTGGCACAGGCACAGGCACCCACGCCAGCACCAGCACTGACACCAACAAAAGCACAATATGTAAACGTCAACTCACCTCTACATTGGGGTCAAAAATATGAAGAAATATCGCGCATGTTATATGAATCTAAAAATAACACACAAGTTGGTGAATTTGGTTGTATTCCTCATTCGGCGTATCCATTCTTAGGTGCATCGCCTGATGGAATCAATATCGACCCTTCATCGCCACTCTATGGTCGCATGGTTGAAATCAAAAATATCGTCAATCGTGAAATTGATGGTGTGCCGTTAGAAGAATATTGGATTCAAATGCAGCTCCAAATGCAAGTATGTAAATGCGACGAATGTGATTTTCTAGAGACACGATTTAAAGAATACGCGGACGAAGAAGAGTTTTTGAAAGACTCGGCTTCCGGTTTTGATAATGAGTTTCATCTTACTGCTGCAAGGACGCTAAAGGGTGTTTTCTCTTATTTTATAAAAGATGGCGGCACGCCTGTATACTATTACGCACCTCTCTATTTGACGCGCAAAGAATACGATACATGGTGTGAGGAAATTATCGACAAACATACGGATTTAGTTTGGATAAAAAATATATACTGGTATTTAGACCAGTATAGTTGCGTGCTTGTTTTGCGGAATGATATATGGTTTCAAAATGCGATACCCCAAATAGAAAAAGTATGGAATATTATAGTCCGCGAACGTGAAACCGGGTTTATACATAGAGCACCTAAAAAGCGTGGTTCGCCGTCGTCGGTAGCAAATAATAAGAAACTGAAAAATGGAACCGGAAACGCAAACGCACCCTCCGACGCAATCTCAAACGCGGCACCTAAACCAAATAACGGATGTTTAATCATGATAGCTGACCTGGAATTGAATATTTAGCGAACCTTATTTGGTTATTGTTTATTGTTTATTGGTTTACTTCTTGCTTGCCCACCAATTTACACGCGTTACAGGTGCACCGATTGGTAAACCAGGGCTGACTTTTTCTACTTTTATATTTGTCTTGCTATAAGGCGTCCCACAAAACTCGGCGGGCGAACACAATCCATTATCAGGGGTGCTCCAGTATCGTTTATTGTTTGTTTCTTGTTTATATGAATTCGTGTATACTGGATATTCTTTCCATATGTTATAATTATTATTTTTTGTAACATTTGTGTTCTCTTTTATATTATAGTAGCCACGTAATAATAATTCATCCTGCGACTTTGGATATTGACCAGGTGATAGTCTGTTATTGCTATTTATTTTAGATTCGAATGCTTCTTTTGACATAAATTTAAATATTCCAAAATAGCATACAACCAATAGTATAAGAAAAATGAATAGTATTGTGTTTATATAACTTGACGACTTTTTCATTATTGTTAAATAAAATAAAATATAATATTCTTGTATATAATATTTACGTATATAATATTATATACAAGAATATTATATAATGTTAGTATATTATATATATACGCGTAAAGTTAAAAAATGAGTTTTTCTATGAGTATGCCACCATTTATACCCGACACTAGAGGAACTCCGCAACCACCCCTCGTTAGTCCAGGATTTTCTGGTAAAGGTATGGAACCGAGACCAGGATCACTAGCAGACCGCTTTCAACGAAGACCTGAATCACGTTTTGATTATGGTAATTTAAAACCAATAGAAGTGAACCCAGGAGCACACACCCCACAATTATCCAGAGTGTACAATCAACCTTATGCTAACGGACCTTTTCCACAGAAAGTGCAATATCACCACGATACATACCAACAAAGTGCGGCACCTTCTCGTGCACCACAATCAAGGTTTGAGGATATATTGAACAAGGCAAAGGAATATCCCTGGCCATGGGGTCAACGTCCGCAACAACAACAACAACAACAACAACAACAACAACAACAACAACAACAACAACAACAACGTCCGCATTCAAACGCCAGGCAACGTGCCAAAATGACGAGAGAAAGGGCTTTACATATTATGAGACTTCCTGCTGGTTCTAATCCCGCTAATGGGGTTAAAAAAGTTTTTAATAAGGCGGCTTTAAAATATCACCCTGATAAAACTATTACAGATCGCAAAGAGGTTGCAGCGGCTAAAGCAAATAAATATAAAAAAATACAAAAAGCATACAAGTTACTTACCGATCCACATGCTGATGTTGACGATACTACTGACTATAGTGATGATGATAGAATGGCACAAATCGGAGGCAATAATACAATAAAACGACGACACAAAAAGCATAAACTTGCTAAAAAGACTCGCGGTAAGAAACATAGCAATAGACGCAGCAAGACTCGTGGCAAGACATACAGAAAAACTCGTAAAAATACAACCAAGAGAATATAGTATAAAATAGTATAAAATAGTATAAAATGGTATAAATATATTATGTTTAATAATATTATACATCCTATATTCCCAAACCATGTCGGTAGTTAAGGGCGAAAATATAACAGAACAAGAAATGCGTGTAAAGAAGCGCGACGGCACGTTTCAAGAAATCCAGTTTGATAAAATTCTAACACGTGTAAAGAAAATCGGCCAACAAGCCAATGTTTCTATTAACTTCTCCGCGCTTGTTATGAAAATCATTGACCAGCTATACGACGGCATCCCCACTACAAAAATCGACGAACTCACCGCCGAGCAATGTGCAACTCAATCATCACAGCACCCAGACTACGCCACTCTCGCATCTTATATTATTATTTCCAATCATCACAAAAATACCGACCCTTCATTCACTGGTGTTATGCGGCGTTTATACGAATTCCGCGACAATGAAAATAAACATACACCCCTTATTTCGCAATCGACGTGGAATATTATCGAAAAAAACGCCGACTTCCTCGAAAAATTCGTCGCTAACCACTCGCGCAATGATTTTTTATTCGACTATTTCGGTTTTAAAACACTGGAGCGCGCCTATCTTATGAGAATCAACGGAGTCATCCAGGAGCGTCCGCAGTATATGTGGATGCGTGTGTCGATAGGAATACATGGCGGCGATATTACAAAAGCCTGCGAAACATTTATTCTCATGTCGGAGAAATATTTCACACACGCCACGCCAACCCTTTTCAATGCAGGGACGCCGCGTCCGCAGCTTAGTTCTTGTTACTTGGTTGCGATGGAAGACGATTCATTGGACGGCATTTTCAATACACTGAAAGATTGCGCCAGTATTTCGAAATGGGCGGGCGGTATTGGTCTCCATATTCACAATATTCGCGCGTCTGGGAGCCTTATTCGCGGCACAAATGGGTCGTCGACGGGAATCGTGCCGATGTTGCGCGTGTTTAATAATACGGCGCGATATATTGACCAGGGCGGACGCCGCAACGGAAGTTTCGCCATTTATATTGAACCTTGGCACGCAGATATCGTCGAGTTCCTTGAACTGAAGAAAAACCAGGGCGACGAGGAACAAAAAGCGCGCGATCTCTTCTACGCATTATGGATGCCCGATCTTCTCATGGAAAAAATAAAAACAAATGAAGATTGGTGCCTTTTTTGCCCCGATGAGTGCCCTGGACTGGCGGATGTATATGGCGCCGAATTTAAGGAACTTTATGAGAAATACGAATCAGAGGGCCGTCAAAAACGTAAAATCAAGTCGCGCGAATTATGGTTTAAAATCTTGGACAGCCAGATGGAAACAGGCACACCTTATTTGTGCTACAAAGACGCCGCGAATACGAAAAGTAACCAGAAAAATCTGGGCACAATTAAGAGCTCAAATCTGTGTTCGGAAATCATTGAATACTCGGATAAAAACGAAACCGCGGTTTGTAATCTTGCAAGTATTGCTCTGAATAAATTTGTGCGGGGTAGTGGTAGTGGTAGTGGTAGTGGTGGTGGTGGTAGTGGTAGTGGTAGTGTAGACGCTGATTCGGAGAAACCATTTTTCGACTATAATCATCTGCACGATGTTGTGCGTGTTATTACGCGAAATTTGAATCGCGTTATTGATGTCAACTTTTATCCGACAGAGAAAACGCGTGTTAGCAATCTGCGGCATCGTCCGATTGGAATTGGAGTGCAAGGATTGGCAGACGTATTTTTCATGCTTGATTTGGCTTTTCAAAGCGAAGAGGCGCGTGCGATAAATCGTCTTATTTTTGAAACGATATATCATGCCGCACTTACGGAATCAAACGAGATGGCAAAAGAACGCTCAAATTACTTCGCTGCGAATCCGACCATCGTTGCGACACAGGCCGATGACGCAGCGCTAGATATATCCACAGACACCAAATACTTACTTACTTGCGAAGAATATGATAAATTATGTAAACATTCCGACACTGACTTGATGGGCGCCTATTCTTCGTTTATTGGTTCGCCGACCTCGGAAGGAATATTTCAGTTTGATATGTGGAATGTTGAGCCTACACCTGGGCGATATGACTGGGATCATCTGCGCAAACAAGTGGTGCGATATGGTGTGCGTAATTCTCTGCTTCTGTCACCGATGCCTACTGCAAGCACATCGCAGATTTTGGGCAACAACGAATGTTTTGAACCGATAACTAGTAATATTTATATGCGGCGGACCTTGGCAGGTGAATTTATCATGGTGAATAAGTATTTGATGAAGGAGTTTATCGATTTAGGAATCTGGAACGAACGCGTCAAAAACAATATTATTGCGAATCGTGGAAGTGTTCAGCAATTATCGGAAACATTGTTTCCTGCCGGGAAAGCACAACATATTAAAAATAAATATAAGATTGTTTGGGAAATGCCAATGAAACAATTGATAGATATGGCGGCAGAAAGGGGGGCATTTATTTGCCAAAGCCAGAGTTTGAATCTATGGTTGGAAGAGCCGAATTATAATACGTTGACGTCTATGCATTTTTATTCGTGGGTGCGTGGATTAAAGACGGGGATTTACTACTTGCGTAGAAAGGCGAAACACCAGGCACAACAATTCACGATTGAACCGGAGGGGGATATTGTTGGGGGCGGGGTTGGGAATGGGAATGAAGGGCTTGGTAGTAATAATAACGAGAATGATATTTGCGAAATGTGTTCTTCGTAGGATTTATGATTATATCATATAAATATATATATACTTAATTTATAATATAAAAAAATAAATGAGTAATGTTACAATAACGGATGAAGTCTATGATGAGATTAAAAGTAAATTACAGGAATTAGAAAAAAAATTTGATTCAAATATAAAGATTACCCGAGATAGTTATTTTGGTGATATTATTACAATAAACAAAGGATGTATTTCGTCAAATTCTTATATTTCAGCTTTAAGATGTAATTGTTGTAAAAATGTTATTGATTTTGCTCGAGAATTTAACGAAAAATTTGAGTTCTTATTAAGTCGCAATCTACCATTAAATTTTACGATATTAGATAATCCTAATAATAGTAGAAGATTTAAAGTTGAAATTAAACGCGGTTTTTTTAATTCATGTGGTTTTTTGGAAAATCAACTTAGCACATCTGATAACAATCCTAATCCTTGTAACATAACGGATGCATATCCTGATATAGTTAAAACATTTTATAAAATTTTAGGTATTCCTTGTCCTGCATTTGTTACGGGTAGCACTAATTCTGTTATTTCAATGTTTAAGCAGGGCGACAATGACAACGCATACACTAATAGTTATAACGGAGGATTACGATTTATACGTAAAACTAGAAGAAAATCCAAAAGTAAAAAGTATAAAAAAATGCGTAAAAATAAACGTTCTAAAAAACACCATCGTCGCACAAAACGACGAACGAGGTGTAGGTAAACATAGATATGCTCATAAAAATAAAAATGATATTATTCGAGAATAGTTTATAGTATATTTTATCGCATCGTATCACACGAGTCGATTATCATATTTAGCAACAATTCTCCCGATAAAGTACGCGAAACTCCCGTGAGTCCAGTGACAGATTGACATTGTGTGCCATCTTGCAGTAGCATTTCAGTGTAATAATCGTATCTGCAAAAGAGTTGTGTAAATTCAGAGGTGCTGGAATCCCCGGAAATAGGTGTTCATACAGCTCCATCAGTTTAGGAAACTTGAACCCTTTCTCGCCATTCGAAAATGTGAAATCGATTTTGCATATTTGTTTGCCATTTTTCATCGTGCAGTAGTCTACCGGAAAATTCATGCGAATGCTGTTGCGAATGCCTTCCACGATCATGAACCTCTTGTCAAACGACACATTGTGTCCCACGCAAATATCCACCTTTCCAAGTGCATCGCGCACCCGCACAAGCGCTTCCTGAATCGGCACACCTTTCGTATCCATGATTTCGCGCGTAATTCCGTGTATCCCTTCTGAAACCGGGTCAACTATCACCCACGTATTCAGTTTAATATATGCGTCGTATTTCTCGTCAATTTCGCCCGTGTCCGTATTGTAAATAATATAACTGACTTGCATCACATGCGGCCATTTATCCGTATCGTAGATTGACGGATTGCGTTCTTTGGGCAAACCAGATGTTTCAGTGTCGAATACAAGAACTTTCATGTTGTCTTTGTTTATGTTTGTTTGCTTGTGTTTTTGAGACTTTTCTTACTTTTCTATTTAATATAGAGTTGCGTATATATGATATAGTATACTATTTCTACTTCAATTTACTAGTATACTATAATATTAAATTTATGGTTGCCACCTTCATAATTCCAATCTTCTAATAATTTTTGCACAATCCGAAACTTCTCCTGTGCCACTGCGTTATCCCGTGTTCGCGAATCCCATCCATGTGTTTCTTCGTCCCATATCCCTTGTTGTTTCCCAGATCGTATTTTTGAACCAACTCTGGGTATTCACAACACATTTCGCCAATATATTCATCCCGCGCGACTTTTGCAAGAATCGAAGCCGCAGCAATTGCCGCATATGTGTTATCGCCACTTTCAACGCAAATATGCGGGATTTGCACATACGATTCGCCATTTATCAGCTCCATCATCGGTATAAAATCATTCCCATCGATCAGCAGATAGGCTTTGTCGCCCGTTGTCTTGAGTTTGTTGTGAATGATTTCGCGTATCGCTTTATGCATGCAGTCAATAGTGGCGCGACGTATATTTACGCGGTCGATTTCATCATGTTCCGCGTAAACAACACTCCACGCAACTGCGTTCTTTTTGATATACTCCGCCGCTTCCTTTATTTTAGCATCAGATGTGAATTTTTTACTATCTTTCATTTTTGAGAAATCGAATATTTTCGCATCTTTAGGTAAAACAACTGCACCGACATAAACACGTCCAAACATAGGTCCGCGTCCTGCTTCATCTACACCGATTTCAATAAATGGCATTGCGTAGTCATCCCCCTCGTCTCCATCTCCACTTGTAAAATTCGATACTTTAAGCACATGTTTGGGCGGTTTTGCAACTTTTGTGGCTTTCAGAGCTTTCGGGGCTTTCGGGACTTTTGGGGCTTTCGGGACTTTCGTAGGTTTTACAGACATTGGTATTGACGCGTTATGTTTTTTCTTTCTATATTAATGTTATTAATTTTAATATCAATTTTAATAATATAAAAATAAAAAAATATAATATTATATTAAAATGAAATTAACAAAAATTCATTTAATTATAATACTAGCACTTGCTCTTATTCTATGTCCTATTTTAGGTGTATGTTCTAACATTCGAGAAGGATATGGCAATGGTGATGGTGTTGGTGGTGATGTAACTGAAGGAATGGACGAACGCGTCGATGACGATGGCGATGTCGAAGGCGACGATTGAGGGTGATTCAAATTTTGCATCTGGAGCTTTATAGTAAAAATAATGAATCAAACTAAAATAACATTTTTAGCATATATATATATATATATATAATCTTTTTCCACATATATATATAATTAATTATATTTTTAATTATATATATAGTATGAAATTTACAAAGTTACATATATTTATTATCTTATTGGTTGCACTTGTCTTGTGTTCATGTTTAGGTATATGTTCGACAAAAGAAGGTTACACAAGCAGCAATTACCACAATTATGCCAACTATTATGATAATTTAAATGATGCAAATATTTCTGCAACGAATTGGTCACAAGGTTTAGACGCCCAATATAATAACCCGTATTACAATAAGCACGACGAATTTCACAGGAGGTATGGCAAAGATACCAAAGATACCAAAGATACCAAAGATACCAAAGATACCAAAGATACCAAAGATACCAAAAATAACAGAAACAACAGAAACAACAGAAATAAAAACTATTCATACTATGACAACGACTTGAATGGTGATAACAATGACGCATCATCGTATATGATCTCTACATCGAATAAGAACAAAAATAAAAACTATGATTATTATAATAATACCAATCGTCGTGAAAGGCACGATAATAAGATGTTTGATTCTGTATCAGCCGGTGCAATGAATGGGTCAGCGTATTCTTATTCCGGTTCTGGTTCCGGTTCCGGATCAGGATCAGGATCCAGGTATGCTGTCAATATTACCACTGAAAGTAAAAATGATAGTAAAAATGGTGTTGCACGTAACCAAATACCAGCCGGTCAAGAAGATTTGTATATACTAAAATCGCAAGCACTTACACCAATCTGCCCCGCATGCCCAGCCCCAGCTAAAGTAGATTGCGATGAAAAATGTAGTAAATCCAAATGCCAACCTTGTCCACCTTGTGCGCGATGCCCTGAACCACAATTTAATTGTGTAAAAGTTCCCAACTATAATACTACAAACTTGAACCAGAATTTGCCGATTCCTTGGATGTCCAAGTTGTAATACGGCCATGTAAACCATGTAAACCATGTAACCATGTAAGCATGTAAGCAAATATAAACCCGAATAAACTATATAAAAAATTGATTTTAAAATAATATGTGAATACCTATATACATAGAGACATAGAGACGTAGACACAAACATATTATTTTAACAGACACGTAGTCGCATATTCACATCGCGTATCATGCAACAAGACATGTTAGTATCCGCGTCCGCGTCCGATCCCACGCCCCAATACGAAAAGTCCGAAAAATATTTATCCGACTATTTGAAAAGAATACAAAATAAAAGTAAAAGTAAAAGTAATGATGGAGGCGAGTCTGATACATTCAAACGAGTATGTATGTCGCCGCTACGATATGCCGGCGGAAAATCAAAAGCCATTGGTCTTATTTTATCCAATCTACCTAAACTAAAAATAAAGCGAATCGTGTCTCCTTTCTTCGGTGGTGGTTCATTCGAGATTTGCGTTTCACAGGAGCTTGGTATAGAAGTCATCGGCTATGATATTTTCGGCATGCTCACAAACTTCTGGAATGTCGTTATTGACCCCACCACCAAAGCCGAATTTATACGCGAGTTACGGAAATTCAGTATTACTCAAGAAGAGTTCACATATAATCGCCATCTTTTGTTGCATTACTGGGATAAGATTAAACCCGCGGATTTGAACTATAGAACACAAAAGGTTGTCGAATTAAAACCGGAAGACACTGCACGTATTGACAGCAGTCCTCTCATGCAGGCGGTATACTACTACTACAATATGACGCTTTCCTATGGGCCGATGTTTCTAGGATGGCCAAGTTCGAACGAAATCAACAAAGACAAATTTGCAAGACGTCTTGCGAAATTGGAGCAAACAAGTTTTCGCAACTTGCGCGTCGAGTGTTCGGATTTCGAGGGGGTGATTGCGAAACACGCCGACGATTTTATATTTCTTGATCCGCCGTATTACTTAGAAGGTGATAGTAAAATGTTCAAGGGGATGTATCCGAATTGTAACTTTCCGATTCACCATAATAACTTCGACCATAAAAAAATGTGCGATTTATTGAAAGGACATAAAGGTGGGTTTCTGATTACCTACAACGACTGCACAACGATTCGCGAATGGTATAAAGAATACAAGTTTGAGTTTCCTGAGTGGCAATATACATATGGCCAAGGCGAAACACGTATTGGAAAAAATAGAAAAAGCGCAGAAAAAGAAGACAATATTAAAGATTCGCATGAAATCATTATTATTTGTTGGCCGAGTTGAAAGTTCAAGTGTGTAGTGTGTTCTAAAACATAAAGTCTTCTGAGTGGTATTTGATTCCATATTTTTCATCTATAAGTAAATCGATTAAATTTATACCTTTGCCGCAATTAGCCCCTAGAAAATAACTTTTATGACTATCACGATACTCGTATGTAATATATTGAGAGTATCCTTTTTTTGTGCCATCGTTAAAGTCACATTTATATCTTCCTGATTCTAATTTGCGCCATTTCCCTTTTTCTGCTATATAATTAATAACATGAATACTATTAAAGAAAATCCATTTCTTCTTACTTATATGTTTATAAACTAATATATCCGCCGGTTTTACGCTATTACTTTTTTTCAAATATTTACATAATAAATTTGATACAAAATCGTGATTTATTTCTGCGGCACTTTGAATTTGTTTAAATTCGGGTATGTTACCCAATACGAATTGAATATTACTTCCACTTTTATTGGTAACATTTACACCTGTTATACTTAATGTATCTTTTAAAACATCGCGAACGGGATGTGAGTCGTCTATAGTTGTGTCAGATGTTGCACCATATTCTGTTAAACTTTTACCTTCCTCTTTTGCTTTTTGATGTCTCATGAATTCTGGATTATTAAATTGTTTTAAAAATTCAAGTTCTATATCGTGTCCTACGCGTTTTTTTTCTCCTCCGAGTTTTTTACACGATTCTTTTCTTTTGTCATTCCCCTTAGGTGGTATTGTTAATGGCGCAGGTAACTTTCGTTTTGGCGGTGATTGCGATATCGATGTCGGATGATGTATTACGTTTTGATTTTCTTCATTATTCATATATGCAAAAAGAATAGAGTTTGTATCTTCCATTATATGGCTTGGCGTGGTATATATAATGTAATATTGAGTAGTATACTGCGGTTACATTTATATATGTTTAATATAATACATCAATTTTATTATATTAAAAATATCGGATCAGGGTCCAGGACCACCTAACTCCTAACCCCGAACTTTTACGCACCGATTATCAACAGAAAATGACGGCTCTTTTTCTTCTTCTGGGACTATTTTAATAACACATTTTGCATCTTTGCCGTATAAAGGAGCAGTGCATCCTTGTTCTTTGCCTTTGCCTTTGCCTTTGCCTTTGCGCGTTTTATTGAATTTAAATAATTTCTTCCCATCGCTTTCACTGCAACGCGACCGAAAATGCTCATACGTTTCGCGCACATCGCAATATGAAAGTCCCGACTTTTTCCCCAGCATTTTGTTTATGATTTCGTGTAAGTTGTATACATATCGCGAAAATGTATCCCGATTTTTCATATGACATTCGCGAATTGGGTATATTTTTAAATTATTTGTTAGGTTAGTTCTGCAATATTTGCACGGCAGGACGTATTTTAAACTTTCGATAAATTCTTTATAATGTTTTTTCTCTTCGTTTGTTGGATGAACAGGATAGTCAAAACTTATCGTATGCAACGCGTGCCACATCGCTGGTCCCCATATAGACGTCATCATTCCATCGCCGCTCATATATTCCCTACGCGTAAATGTGTAATTCTTTTTTTGGTGTTTCTTTGCGGTTTTATATGTTTTATTTTTTTTTATTTTGTATGTCATTATACTATAATAATATACTATAATAATATACTATAATAATATACTATAATAATATACTATAATATGACAAATATTATAACATTTATTCATAATTTTTTTGATGTTGCAAATCGATTTATATATATTATCGCGGCTGCATTCATTCTTATTATTATAACATATGGAACCCCTATTAAAAATAATAAATTCTTGTCGTTATTATGTAAGATAGGTATAATAGGTATATATTTTTATTTATTTACTACAAACTATAAATATATTAAAACATTGTTTGATACCACCGGTATTTTTACAAATCCAGCATTATCTAAATTAAGAACTTTCATGTTTTTGTTTACTTTATTTGAAATATCTCTTGTTGTTCTTATCATGTATGTTTTATATACGATTTTATTTTAGTTATTTCTCTCATTTCTCTCCTTTCTCATGTCCTGCAATACAAGCAAGCCCATCACATTGGTTAGTTATCCATCAAGAAATGTTATACAACACCTGATAGTATTCATTGTCTGTAACAAAATTTGTTATTTTTATGTCTATTATTTTGCCATCTCTTGTTCTAACTAACATGAATATTATACTTATATATGGATGAGGTATGTATACGGGTATATAAAATATTGGATATAGTATATAAAAATATATATTTATATATATATTTATATATATATTTTACAATAGTTATTTAGTGTATTTATATATTATTATATTCGTATTATTCTCGAAACATATTTATTTTTATTATATATATACACATATATAGAATTATTATATCATGGCAGGTTCAGACTTAACACTTAGGTCTTTTTTCAAAAATCTTCCAACTATTACGCGAAATATTTTAATAGGAGTTTTCGCGGCTATTTTAATTGGATGTGCTTATTACATCTATAAAAAATATATACTCAAACAATCTGATCGTTCATTTTATGAGGGATACGCAAATGGGATGGATATGAGGAGAGAAAATCCAGATGGTAGTGATATGATAACACTATACTTTTTCGGAACATCGTGGTGTCCTCATTGTATCTCTGCAAAACCTGAATGGAAAGAATTTGTTGAAGAGAACAAAGATAAAGAATTTAACGGAAAACGTGTAAATTTTGTAGACGTTGATTGCGACAAAGAACCAGCACTTGCAGACAAATATGAGGTATCTGGTTATCCAACCATTAAGCTGGATAAAGGTTCGGAAATTATTGAATTTAAATCCAAACCCACGAAGGCTACATTATTGGAATTCTTGAATAATGTTTAATTTGGTTACCTTTTTTGTATAATAAATGATAAAACTATATTATATTTTTATCATTATCCATTTATATCGCAATTTTTATATTGTGAGTTTCTATTTTCTATTTATTTCTCTCCTTTCTCTCCTTTCTCTCCTTTCTCTCCTTTCTCTCCTTCGCTTGGTATGTCTATTCCGGGATCGGTCTATACGGGATGCATAGGCGACCCTGTCTCTGTTCTATCGTCTCTATGATCATCCATTTTTTTACATGTTTCTAAAAATGAAGGATAAATCTCTGCGGCAATATTAATCCCCGCTTCTATCATATTTACTCTCTTTTCCGAAACACTGAATATATTAAACCACTCATCATAATTATTAAATATATTCATGTCACATTCGACATCGTATGGTATAGATTCTACTTTACAATGGTCGCCGATGTCATCTAGCAATTTTTGAAATGATACATATATATATTCCATAAAACTAGAATCTTTTGTTATTATCGGATACTGACATGTCTCCTTTTTCCTGACTCCTAATATTTCATTTTTGTTACATTTTGTTTCGTTGAGACATATGGTTAGTGGATAGTTTGAGAATATACCTCCATCGATAAAACATTTATCATCATCTAAAAAATGGGGAGTAAATATAACAGGCAATGATGCAGACATAGTTAAAGCTTTAATTAATTCAAGATCGGGATATGTTTTATGTGACAACACTTCATACTTGAATGCATTGATTTCAGACACTATAATATTCAATTCAACGCCAGAGTATTCATAAAATTCTTTCAATGTTACACTAGACGTCATTCCTTTTGCTTCTAATACCATAGTAAGTGATTCGGTATACAATGGATATATATCTATCGCCCCTTTATCGGTATATATATTGAATATGCTATTGACGCCAATATTTTTAAATATTTTTTCCCACGGACGTTTTACAAAGTAGTCATATATATAACTATAATCATAACCCAATAATAAAAAAGCACCTACAAGTGCCCCGATTGATGTAGCGTAAATAGTTTTAATATTTTTTATATTCCAAAATCCAACATCATGTAAATGTTTTAAAACACCAAAAGCGGTGAAACCGAAAGGTCCACCACCTCCTATTACTAAATGTTGTATCGTCATGGTTTTAAGGGTGTTAAGAGTGTTAAGAATGTTAAGAGTTTTTAAAAATATTCTTCTATTTTAAAAAATAAGAATATATAAAATTAATAAATATAACTCATTATATTTTTTTCTATGATTGAATTAATAGATACCGCAACCAACAACTATGGACGAATTATTCCGAAATAAAGAAGATAGCGACACGATTCGAAAAATAAATTTGGAAGATTTATACGAAAAAAAGAAGACATACGATTTATCAAAGTTATCCGTATTTAACCGAATTTTAAACAGAATTCATGAAAAAATTAAAATAACGTCGCGTCAAAAAATAGATACACAATTTTGCTGGTATATTATTCCCGAAGTTATGTTAGGGGTATCTAGCTATGACCGCGTTGCATGTATTTCATATCTTTTAGAAGAACTTACAAACAACGGATTTGTTGTTCGGTATACACACCCTAATCTTATTTTTGTATCTTGGAAGCACTATATACCATCATATGTTCGCACAGAGTTTAAAAAGAAAACCGGAATCATGATAGATGAGCATGGAAATCGTATCCAAGAATACGACGAATATGGTAACGTAATTCAGCAACCCGTTATTACAAATACACCTCTAAGTAATAATACACTTGACCCCTTTAATATGGGACTTACGCGTAAGATAAACAATAAGTCGCAAGGGGATGGAAGCGGATCTGCACCCAAAAAGGAATTCAAGCCGATTAACGAATATAAACCAACCGGTAATTTAATTTATGGCAAAGAATTCTTCAAAAAAATAGAAGATAAGTTTGCTTAATGTGGAGCCTAGACTAGCCTAGACTAGACTATTTTTTATAAATTTTTATTAATAATTTATAAAAATATACGTAATGCGTGTCGCGTATCGCGTAGTAGTCGTTTTATTTACGAGCAGGGATAGAACCAACGATTGTTGCAACGGGGCGAAGAGCAGGCACGATAGTAGCAGCAACGGGAAGAACACGTTGAGCGACAGGAAGAACCTTCTTGGCGACCTTGCCAACCTTCTTAATGAAATTCTTTTGCTGAGGAGCTTCTGAAGTAAAATTCAATTCCATCTTTATAATTCTGTATTATACTATATACCAATATTATATTTTTATGTATGTTTTTAGTAACTAAATATATTATTTTTGCCTAAACCTATTTTGTCGAAATATCCAAAATATCCAAAATATCCGAATTATCCCCCGAATACATACATCCAAGAATTTGCAAAAACGGCTTCCCCATCCGTCGGACCATCCGTCGGACCATCCGTCCGCCGATACTGCATCCCCGCAATCCGCAGCATAATGGTCTGCACGTGACCACGCCCCCAAATAAAAACAAGAGCATAAAGGTAAGGCCGCGGAAATGGCGCAAGCGGACGCTGAAGAAGTGATGATGTAATGTTTTTTCAATTCTATTTTGGATTTTTGAAAAAAGGACATTTATAAATGTCCTTTTTCTGATTTTCAGTTTTAGATTTGAAAAAAATGTTGAAAATCTCACTCAGACCATAATGCTCTCATTTGCTTTTTTGAGTTTGAAAATTTGTTACGATAACTTTTTGGACATTTTTAGAATATTTATGAAAAGGGTTTAGGAGCTTTTTTGTCATCATATATATATGATGACAATGATGACAGAAAAAACGCCGACATTTTTCGTTTGTAAAAGTTGTGACTATTCATCTAGCAAAGAAAGTGAATATAAAAGACACCTCGCGACACGTAAACACCAAAATAATGACAAAAACGCGAAAAAAAACGCCTGTGTATGTGGCAGAGCATTTATGCATAGACAAGGATTATATGTCCATCGAAAAAAATGTCCACAAAATATTTCAAAAGGTCTTGGCGATTATGATTTTGGGCATGACACCATAGATGGTAACAAAAATGAAAATATGATATTGGGAAATAACAATAACAATAATAATAATAGTCCCGATGACCACGATATATGCACCGATGGAAAAATAAGCATAACAAAAGAGATGTTTATGTCTCTATTAAAAGATAACCAGGAAATGATGAAAATGATAAAATCATTGTCGGAAAATCAGATATCTACGCCGCAACAAATAACGAATAATAATAATATTACGAACAATCAGTTCAATTTGAATATATTTTTGAATGAGAAATGCAAAGATGCCTTGAATATGTCTGAATTTATCGACTCACTTAAAATAACACTAGATGACTTATTATTTTCAAAAAATAATGGCATAACGCGTGGTGTAACCGATATTATGATGAAGAAATTGAAAGAGTTGGATATATATAAGCGACCAATACATTGCACGGATATAAAAAGAGACACCATGTATATTAAAGAGGAGGACAAATGGCATAAAGACAATAACCACGATATGTTCAAAAATACGATCATAAAAGTAGCAAACAAAGAGCGTTCTGCATTACAACAATGGGAAATCGAAAACCCGGACTGGATGGAGACAGAACAAAAACAGATCCAGTATCTAACGATGGTGCGTTCTATTTGCGAACCGATCGAAACATATAGTAACTATGAACGAAAAATAGTAAAACATATAGGAAAAGAAATTTTGGTAGATAAGTAGTGCCAATCGTGATATTATTTGTTTAATAGCAAAACAGATAATATATAAATTAGTTATAGTTTGTAGTAATATTTTGTAGTAATATTTGTAGTAATATTAGACGCTATTCCCAGCAATATGTGCCTTCAAAACATCTGCGGCACACTGGGTATTAGGAGTGGAAAGGTTAATAACGGCTTTCTCTTGCGACTTGAAAACACTTTCAACTTTTTGAATAAGGTCGTTAAATAGTTTCTCATCTTTCTCGGAAATAGCGCGAGTATCTTTAAGTTGTTTGACGATTTTAAGGATATCATTGTATTCTGCCAACGACTTGTCGCGTTTTGTTTTCTCGATATTATAGTCGACTTTCAGACTATTCATAGTTGTTTCGTCTTTATAGTATTTATCGGTATCTTTTTGCAACTGCGTATTGTATTTGTCATAGTGGTCCATGAACGCCTTTGCAAGTAGTGCCGCCGACTTTTCGGTAGATGAGCGGACATCGTTGAGCAAAGCAAGCAGTCCATTTTTGTCGCCACCTTCCACGATGGTAGAGTGAACGTCACCTTTTATGAGACTTACGTGCGACTTTACGTTTTCGAGAGATGTGAGGAATTTAGGCTTGAATATTTTAAGACGGGCGAGATAGTCGGATTCTTCACGGATAGTTCTAAGATGTGACTGGAGGGTAGTATTCAGAGAAGCGATTTTTTCGAAGAGTCTAGAAGTTGCAAAAAATTCCTTCTTATATTTGTCGTATATCGAATTACCTTTATTTTCTGTGCCGACTATAGTTTTCTTATCGGCATCTAGTTGTTGTTTTTGTTTGGTCGACATCTCATTTAGCATAGTATTGAATTTAGAAAACAAAGCATCCATCTTTTGTTGAGCATGTTTGGATAACTCGTCAACCTGCGACTTGATAACTGCGTGTGATGTAGGTGGATACACGTCCGGCTTGCATGCTGCGACAACAGGCTGAGCAACAGGCTGAGAAATAGATTTAGGCTGAACCACGGCGGGTGCGGGAGTAGGCGCTACAACAGGCTTTGGAGTAGGTGCAGGAGTGGGTGCTCTTCCATTATAAAAGAACCTGCAAAATACTCTATCATGATTTTCGTTGTTTGAAGTCCACAACCATTCAGCATCGCCTGGAATATTGGGACGTGAACCTCTACCAACAGACATCCAAATATTTTGCTGGTTGTTCTTTCCATAACTTACTGCATTACTCCATGAAGAATCGTCAAAGTTATTTTTATTCCAATTGTCGGATTTCTTTGTAGTGCATTTCCAATCAGAAGGCTTGGTAACCTTTCCATTGAAAACACCAATAAATGCCGCAGGACCGCCTTTGTCAACACCATCGATTGCAATAACATCACCAGGTTTAACTATAGGATTAAACTGATACGTTCTCGTCCAAGTATCACCTTTACCAACATTATTACCATTCACGTATAAGTCAAATTCATTGTCGCATGTCATAGAAATGGGGAATGTTTGAGGTGTTGGTGCAACAACGGGAGCAGCTTTGGGTGCAACAACAGGAGCAGCTTTGGGTGCAGCTTTGGGAGCAACAACAGGAGCAGGCTTGGGAGCAGGCTTGGGAGCAGGCTTGGGAGCAGGCTTGGGAGCAGGCTTGGGAGCAGGCTTGGGAGCAGGCTTGGGAGCAGGCTTGGGAGCAGGCTTGGGAGCAGGCTTGGGA
>Ga0164292_10000766_pt1 | contig 25554 bp, 18 predicted proteins | sample GEODES117metaG_FD_111486 | JGI IMG/M metagenome (GOLD analysis project Ga0164292, IMG submission 111486) | Eutrophic lake water microbial communities from Lake Mendota, Wisconsin, USA - GEODES117 metaG | ecosystem: Environmental > Aquatic > Freshwater > Lake | place: USA: Lake Mendota...
CTTCTGAGTAAAAGCCTAATAAGTCCAATCAATGACTTTGACACCTCTCGCCAACTCACCGTGCTTGTTCCAATTGTTCTATTCACAAATGTAATGGGAACTTCCACGATTGAATATCCGCCTCGGTGAAGAATGTATATCTGCTCCGACAGATAGACAAACCCTGTGTTCATGATTTGGTGATTTAGCAACTCATTCACAGCCCGCCGACTGTACCGTCGAAGTCCATTTGTTGCATCGGAAATATCTACTTGCAGTAACAACGGAATTGTTCCGTTAAGAAGCTTAGAAAAAAGCCTTCTCGAAACCGGCCAGCCCATTATTGAACTTTGCTCAAGGTACCTGCTTCCGATAACTACGTCCTTTGAATCGTCGGATCCAATAACAAGCAGTACGTCCTCTACCCGATGTGATAAATCCGCATCACATTCAACGATAAAATCTATTTCGGGAACCAGATTGACAACCAACTGCATTGCGCGCCTAACTGCCAGCCCGCGACCCCCCTTAACGTCAGCAAACGAGAACTCAAGCCTCAATTCGGAATTACTAATTGAAGAATTACACATCTCAATTAAAGCAGCCCTGTTTTTGAGACCTGAATCGTCTGCAACTACAACCAAGTCACCAGCCTTTAGCTGGGAAGAAAGTGCAGCAAGCAATAAACACACGGTTTCCGTTTCATTAAATGTTGGAATTATCAGAGCAATAGATTTTTGATTCATGTTTTCTGATATCCCAAATTATGACTGATGTATTTCTAGAAAATACCTCAAGCAATTTGCAATATGGTCCATTTGTTGGTCTGAAAAATCATGATGAGCCCCAATCAACAGGGTGCGCTGCGTCACGTCATTTGCAACGTTAAAGACTGCTGGATCGTAGCCTGCTGAGTTAATTCGTGTCATCGCAGGTTGAGCTAGAAAATTCCCAGTCAACACAGGCCTTGTCTCTACGCCAAGTGCCTCAAGAAATTCTACTAAATCGCCTTTAGTGAATGTCTTGCAAGTTTTTGAAACTCTAATGGGCAACATCATCCATGAATGGTTCTCATCAGCTTTCGAACCTGTAAGACAATCCGAACCAATCAACTCAATTTCGCTTCCACTGATTGCATCATTAACCGTTCGCGCAAGTTTTCTACGGCGAAGGACAAACGATGAGATGTCTCTAATCTGATTCAAACCAATAGCAGCCTGGATCTCCATTGGCCGTATATTAAAACCCGTTGAAATAAACAAAAATTTTTCACTAAGGTTCGGGTTCTTTGATATCCAGTCGACGTTGTCTGACCTATCCCTTGACCAACCGTGTGACCGTATGGAACGAAGATCGTCCGCAAACTCCAGAGAATCAGTCGCTACTCCACCTCCCTCCATCGTGGTTATGTGGTGAGAGAAGTAAAATGAAAATGATCCACCGTTTCCATACACACCCGCATGTTGGCCATTTTCCCAGCTGCCCAAGGATTCGCAAACATCATTGATTAATTGCAGTTTGTTTTGTGCTGCGAACGTCTGCAACTTTGTTGAGTTTATGGCCCTTCCCAAAACATGAATCGGAAAAATCCCTTTAATTGGAATCGGTGAGACTCTTAAGGCATCCTCGGCACAATTCAAGTCAATCGCAAGAGTATTCTCGTCAACGTCTACAAAAACCGGCTTCAGTCCTAATTGTATGATTGGCCAAATTGTGGTTGGCCAAGCAATGGCCGGTACCAATACTCCGTCACCGATATTCAATTTAGGTTCAGACTTCACTGGTCGCATTAAAGCTTCAATCATGGCGAGATTGGCTGACGAACCAGAATTCATCATCACAAACTCTTTCGAGCCAAGATAGCTTGACATAGCCGACTCAAAACCCTTTACACGGTTCCCCATCGTCAGTTGACCTGATTCAAGCACTTCTACCGCCGACGAGATGTCTTGCTGACGCAATCCAATCGATGCAAGAGGGACCTTCAAATATTCTGGCTTATCCATTAGTTACACCTGTTAAATCCTTCATGTAAAATTCTAGATTTGAGCCTGCAAAAAAAATCACCAGGACTCGTTAACGAGCTGTTTCAGCGTCGTTCTCTAGCATAGCCTGACCTTGGCTAGGCCCTAGACAACGACACGGATGCAGCGCACTAACCAACTATTTGATCCGTGCATCTATGATTCCGACGTGCAGCTTTCTTTGGAAACACAGAAAAGTGGGTCTTTCCTCACCTCCCTCCATATTGTATTTCTTTCGGTCCTCATCGCCCTGCCTGTCGTCTGTGGCTTTGACGTTTTTAGTGCCTCACGCTTTGGTATTTTCTTGCTCGTCAATGTTATTTCTGGGCAGTACATTTGGTCCCGACTCGTGCTGGAACGTAAGCCCGAAGTGTTTGAATCACTGGCAGCCGGCCTTGCGATTGGAACTAGTCTTCCAGGATTAATCAATATTGGAGTCAGGCATCTTGATCTTCGTGGCCTTCACACCGCATACATTTTCCCTATATTTTGTTTTCTTTTCTGGATTTTTTTCGATCGACAACGACCAACACTTTCCTTAACTCCAGTTGCTGAGGACAAGCGCGACTTTTGCTACATAATCACTACGCCATTTCTTGCCATCGTTGCGTGGAACCCCCAAGCATGGCCATTTTGTGTAACCCTCATAATTTGTCTAGTTTTTCTGACAAACCAGCATAAGCTGCGAAAATTTAAATTTTCGTGCCTAACACAAACCCACATGCTGACGGGATCAATCGTACTCGCAACAATTTCTAGCTATTTGTTTCATCGTGCTTTTGGAATGGAATCTATTTGGAAAAGCAGTATTGGAACCGACATCGCCTGGGATGAAGCTGCTTCTTGGGGCGTAGCTAAATACGGAGTGTTGGAAAACGTAATGCAGTACGGATCAAAAATGAAAAACCACATACTTATTCAAGCCTGGGCAGGTGACATCACAGCGAGTTTGGGCCTGCCTAAGTTTCTGATTACTAGCGTAACCGGGTATGGGATCGGGGTGGCTGGAATCGCTCTTGCCTGCTACGCAATCTCATATCTGATATTCAAAAGTAGACCTGCTGCCGTTTTGAGCCCAATTTTGCTGGTAGCTCAAAGCTCAATGCCAGAAGACTTCATGTTTATTCCAGCGCCACGCGTTTCGAATTCAATGGGATTATTTTACTTTGTATTTGGACTATATCTGCTAAGCAAAATCGTTGAATCTAAACAGTCAATTTACCGGGTCTGCTTAGTCGCGCTAGTCGGTTTAACTACATATTCCAAGTTTCATTTTGGATTACTACTTTTATTGCTAATTCTATTTGTCGCAATCCGCGACAAAATCCGCAATAAGTCCCTCAAATTCGCTTCACTTGAGATATTTTCCATTCTTACATTTATTTGTACATACGTTTTGTTGATCTATGGCAGAGACTCGAGCGACATTACTGATTTGAGCCTGTCTTGGTCATTCGGTGCGCTTCTCATTTCATTTATATTTTTGCGATTCCCTCTATTCTTTTTTCAGTCGCAAAGTCGGAATCCATTAATCACATCACTTTCTCGTTTTTCTGTTGTCTTCAGTGTTGTTTTTGTATGGTTGACAAATGGGGAGAACCTTTCAACATATTTTCTTAGCGCAACACTTGTATTGATTTCAATCCACTCTTCTCCAGAATTGATAGATACTTTCAGATCATTGTGGGAACATAAATATTTCCGCACATTGGTGATTTGTAGCGGTTTATTTCTTGGATCAACAAGCACATTTGTTTATCTATTTCTACAATTTAAATCAATACCTCGATTGAAATTTGATGTTCTAGGAACAATAATCAGTGATTTCCCATTTATATTTCAACCAATTGGTGCTTTAGCGGTAATCCTTCTCTCACTTATCCTCATTAGAATATACGCTGACTGTAAAATGACGTTCGCAAAGATAAGAGGTTTTCTTCTTATTGCCTGCCTCTTCATTGCAGGAACAAACCTCGGAAATTGGTTTGTGTACCCATTTAAAAGTGATATTTCATCATTATTTTATGATTTGTCGGACAGCTCAAACCAACTATACGCCATCGACCAGCAGTCTATTGCGGAGTGGGTCGAAATTAATACTCCGGAGAATTCCATTGTTGGATCAAATTTTCTTTGCTCGAATTTGATTCTCACAATTAAGGATATTTCTGAGAGACTTGATTGCAGAAATAGGAATAACTTTGCTTGGATCACCGCGCTGGCGCATCGTCAAGTGCTGCTAGAGGTGTGGTTTCCAACAGAATTAAATGTCAATGTTGATACAAATATAAATAAGTATTTGTATTTGTCTGACACTTTTGCAACCCAGAATTATTCGATGTCATACGAAGAACTGGTGCGCCTTGGGGTTGACTACTTTGTTATTGATCGTTCGCGGACGAAACTTACAACATGGTCCCCAAACGCATCGATTGTTTTTGAGAATGAAAGTTATTTGATTTTAATGCTTTAACAATAATTATTTCATTACAGAATTAAAAGATTAATTTGGGGTTTATATGCACAAATTTTTGATTCAAGATTTATCTTTTTCGGACTACAAATTTGAGATTTTAAGAAAATCAGCATAGGTCCGAACATAATCAGCATCGTCATACTCGTGCGAAGCAAGTACCAGCAACGCGGCATCACTAGAAAACTGGTACTGGCTTCCCCATGTCAATGGCGGTATATACAAACCGCGTTCGGGGCTATCGAGTACTACCGAACCTCGACTTTTCCCATCATCAACCGACGCGGTTATCGAACCCGAAACAGCAATAAGAAATTGTTGGCACGTACGATGTGCATGTTCTCCGCGCACACTCTTGTTTGGAACGCTATGAACGATGAATAAACGTTTTGGGGTGAACGGACACTGCGAGGGAAACTCCATTGCGGCGAGGCTTCCGCGCATGTCGACTGCTAGTGTTAACGGATATAACACTGCCTTCCCTGCAATTACCTGGGGTGAAGGTAGCAAAATACTTGTGTTTTTTACAGCCTCGGTTTGCCTGTTGTCACCTGCATAACCACTAATTCGTGCAGGATTCCCTACAACTACCGTATAGGGCGGAACACTTCTGGTAACAACCGCACCGGCACCAACCATTGCACCGCGGCCGATACTCACACCCGGAAGAATTGTTGCATTCGCACCGATAGATGCACCCTCGTGAATAGTCGTCTGCAGAAACTTTTCCAGCCTCTGTTTTGAACGGGGGTTCTTGTCATTGGTAAAGGTGGCATTAGGGCCGATGAATACATCGTCACTCACACGCAGACCGTCCCATAACTGCACACCCGACTTGATGGTAACTCGATTGCCCACGACAACGTCGTTTTCAATAAACACATGGTCGCAAATGTTGCAATCTTCACCAATCACTGCACCAGGCAAAACGTGTACGAATGCCCAGACATTCGTGCCTTTGCCAATTTGTCTTGATTCGCAGATTGCCGCGTCATGAATCATCACAGAAAGGCTACTCGTCATTCTTTTGAGAAGGCATTTCCCATGTCTTCCAGGTAATGGAATCTGGCCGGTTTCGAACATTCTCAGCCAGACGCCACAAGTATGTGCCGATTATGCCAAGCCCTGCCATGAGGTAAGAGGCGACAAACAGCAGGCCGATGGCAGTTACTTCTCGCTGAGATTGGTGGTCTGATGTAAACAGATACTGAATCGCACCAACAAATGCAAAAACGAATGACACAACTGCTCCGATTACTCCACTCCATAAAAAGACACTGAGCGGAAACTCGCTGAACGCCGTGATGCTGTCCTTTGCGTAATTGATCCTCTTCTGCAATGACCACGAGCTCTTACCCGCCTGGCGCTCCACACGGTGATAGGGCACCTCCTGCCGGCGAAAGCCCATCCAGTAAATAAGACCAATGAGTGATGTACTGGATTCCTCAAACGAGTTCAATGTTTCGCGAGCACTGCGGCTTAATGCGAAGATATCGACCCCGCCACGCGGTAATTCAAGCGAGCTGACGCGATTGAATACTTTCCAAAACACTGCGCTCAGGGTACGCGAAGCCACACCGTCCTTGCGCGATTTTCGAACACCAACTGCAACGTCGGCCTCGTCGCGTTGAACAATACCCAACATGTCGACAATGAGAGATGTTGGTTCTTGCAAGTCGGCTGCCATAACCACCGTGGCTTCACCGCGTGCCTCACGCAGGCCCGCACGAATTGCAGAAAATGCGCCAAAATTGCGAGAAAGCAACAACACCTTGGCGTCAAAGCTGTCCCGAGGCAACCTGGATCGCAAAGCATCTAACGACTTATCTGGAGAGCCATCCACTACAAATACTGCTTCTACCGAACCAGTAACTGCACCAACAATTTCGTTAATGCGATTGAGAAGGTGCTCGATTGAACCTTCGTTCTTGTAAACCGGAACGACAACTGACACGGTGTAGGAATTCATTGCACCTCAAAAAATCGGCTATTTTCTTCTATTGCTTTGCAAACTAAGCCGACTTCTTCTTCTGTCATTTCTGGGAAGCACGGCAAGGTAACAATCCTGCTCTTTGCGGCATCCGAAACAGGCAATGGCATTGGCAAAAGGTGTTTGGTGGTTGGAAACTCGGTATCCAAATATGGGTAGTGCACACCAGTTGAAATACTTTTACTTGTAAGATTCTTTACAAACTTATCTCGGTTGTTTACTTTGCACACCGCCAGGTGCGCAACATACTGTTCGCTCTCTCCATACTGCGCATGAATTGCCAAAGCGCCACTGGCCACATACCGTTTGACAATTGCTCGTCGCTTTGTGTTGCGTCCGTCTAGTTGCTGCAAAAACACCGAAAGAAAACCGGCCTGCAGCTCGTCCAGTCTGCTGTTGCGGCCACCTGGCCGCTCCTGTAGATAACGGGTAGTCCATCCGTATTGCCGCAGGTTTCTCATGTGCTCGGCGAGCGCGGCATCGCTTGTCACAATTGCGCCGCCGTCGCCAAGAGCGCCCAAGTTCTTTGTCGGATAAAAACTGAAACAGCCAACAGTTGCTTGCGCACCGGCTCGCAGATTGCCAACCCTTGCACCGTGTGATTGCGCGCAGTCCTCAACAATTGGTATCGACTTGCCCAATTTTGCTTTCACGGCCAAGTCCACCAATGTGCAATCAACGGCCAAGCCAAACAAATGAGTGACTACTATTGCCGCAGTTTCACTCGAGACACGAGCTGCAATCGATTCGATCGACACTAGAAGAGTTACTGGATCTATATCGCAATAGACAGGCGTAGCTCCAATCGCCAAGCATGAAATAGTGCCGTAACCACCAGCATTTGCGACAACCAATACTTCCCTACCCTCGCAACCCAAGGCACGAAGCGCTATCTCGATTGCATCGGTTCCAGAAGCTACCGAGACGCAGTGTTGCGAGCCGATATATTCAGCAAATAACTCTTCAAACTCGGCCACCATGGGGCCCAGCACCAACTGATTACCGTCCACCAGTCGATCCAGCACCGCGCTCAATTCACTGCGCATCTGCGCGGCATAGCGGGCGGGATCGGAAAGTAAGAGCAAACCCACCACCCCAATTTACTGGCTTGTTTTTATGAATCTTCCGAAGTACTGCCCACCCAAAGGTAGCCAAGACAGAATTGCCTCAAGCGGCGTAAAGGCTTTAAGCAGAGGAGGAAAAAAGAGGAAAAACCCTGCATGTTGTGGGGTGAAACCACCAATGCCCGAAATCAGGGTTCGGAGTGATCGTTTTTGAATCAGTTCAACTCCCTCATCAAAAATGCAGTCGGAAACTATCTTGCGTGTAACAGGATTTAACGGATTATGTTCAAAAACGCACAGACTTCCACCGCTCTTTAATGTTTCCCTAATCGAGCCGACCACGGCCTGCCGCGATGGAGGGGGTATGTGGTGCATAACACATGACAACACCACCACATCACAGGAATTGGGAGGTACCTCGTCCGGAGCGAATACATGTACATACGGATAAGACTTCTGGAGATGCTCTAGCGAAAGCTTTGATACATCCGTTGCCCAAATTTGTGCATCTGGAAAAAACTCGCGTAAATGAGGAATGAGGGCACCGATACCACTTCCGTAGTCGAGAATGACGGATGGGTGTTTACCGCACAGAGATTTTACAAGTACCTGCACCTTGCGGCGGGCGAAGTAGGCCGAGTCGCCACCAAGACCACCAAGTGCCTTCTGAAGTTCGGTTGAATACGAATTGATGTACTCGTCAAAATTTCCGATGCTCTCCACCATTACTTGATTCCCAACTTTCGACTCATATCTTTGCACCAACTAGGTGGTTGCTTTGATGTTTTCTCAGCAATCTTTGCCAAACACGGTTGATACCAGCAATAAGTGGTGTGTGCTCAAAGCTCTCTACCTCCAATTCGAGTACCGATTTCATCCTCAAATCATTCGGGTATGCACCGTCATTCTGTTTTCTAATGAGCACGATTTGTGGCGTAAATCCAAACACAGCGTCGCACTCTTTCAGTACGGAACTTATGGAATGATTTGTTCTTGAACATACAACTTTTGTGATTACAGTGGCAGGAAGGCGCAAGTGTGCTGTTCTCGCTAGACGAACTATCATCTCTGCGGCATCGTCGACAAAAATATAGTTTCGTACTGTATCAAGACCGACGAAAATATGGACAGGCTTTCTCAATAAAGACTGTTGACAAATCGATGTGACTAGGCCTTGACCCTTCATCCGGTTTTGCGATGGACCATACAAATTTGCAATTCGACCAATCACTACCTTTGCACCGGTGTCTGATGCAAACTGTTTACAAATCTCCTCAAGTCGCAATTTCTGTGCACCATATGCCGATAATGCGGCAACCTCTGTTAGTTCAGTCATAGGTGGTAGCTGTGACCCTGCGTAGACACCGCCCGCAGACGATGAAAAGAACAGTGCACCATTGGCAGATCGACTCCCAAGCTGTGATCGCAAGGCAAACAACAATCTTTCAACAACTACTTCTTCACGGCGTAACACATCTTCTGAAGCAGACATAGTTCCCACCCCAGCACACCAATACAAAGACCATGGCTCATCGGTTACCAGCTGGCCAAATTGCCCTACAGCATCAACTATCTGCTGCAGGATCTCTTCTTGCGACGACCAATTGAACGAAAACTGCATGCCAAATAATTTCTGATCTTGCCCTACGTGCCGCTCCACACTTGAGCCCAACATCCCGCCCCGACCTATGACCCAGTGATACACGATGTGATGACTACCTCTGCTTGTGCAATGGGCCCTGATGTGGATCATTGCCGATCACATATAGTGGAAGCCCGATTGACCGACGTACGAGCACTCCTAAATACTCAGCAATTATTCCCAACGCTAATAAAATGGCACCACCAAGAATTAACACCAAAGAGAATAGCGACGCCCAGCCACCAACTGGATAATCACCAAGATACTTTCCAAGTGCGACAGTTAATGCACCAATCACACCCGCAGCAAATGCAACAACTCCAATGGCTGAAATAACACGCAATGGCCGAGTGCCCGAACTGACTACCAATCGCAGAAAATGCGCAAAGAGCTTTCTGGTGCTGTACCCAGATCGAGCGCGCAATTCTTCTCGGTACGAAACATTGCAGACCTCTGATGTTCTGGCTATCCACGAAAGAGCTATATCCAAATAAGCACCTTGGTTTGCAAAGGCGCCAACAGTTCGAGCAATCTCACCTGTCATCAACCGAAAACTACTGAAGTAGCGAAAACTTTTGTTCTCTACCAACAACGGTAGGACAGTCTGTTTTACCAGCCTTGAAGACAGGTTACGCAAGAAGCCATGTGGCTCCCGATTCGATTCGCGACCATACACAAGAGGGCACTTGCCTGAAACCGCAGTGTCCAACAACAATCCAATAGACGATGGATCGTGTTGACCGTCCTCGTCCATCGTGACAACCCACTCACCCGACGACGACGCCATACCTGCGATAGTTGCTGCATGTTGGCCGAAATTTCTAGTAAGCCAAACAGGCGACACGCGATCGTCGCCTAAGGCCAACTCACGAATTACGAGGTCCGAGTTGTCCGTGCCGCAGTCGTCCACCAAAATAACTTCGCTAATGCAATATTTCAACCCAGTCGGCGAGGTTTGCACGCTGCAGAAGTCCGATAACTCGGCAACAACCTGCCGAAGGGTTGCGCTTCCTCGGTAAACAGGAATTACGACCGAAATACGATGAACAGCGTCGTTGGACATTAACTATACGATAGATGAAATCGCTCTAGGCTGAGGGCTTACGTGAAAATCGCTCTAGCACCCCTGCACACCAAAAAGCCACTGGGCCAGACCTTAAGTGCCGCATTACTCCTACTTGTCGTGCAACTGATCAGCGAAGTACCTTTCTTACTTGCGGTAAAGGCCGAGACATACCTTGCCACCCAAGTGGTATTTGGTGCGGTGGTAACGGGATTGTTGCTCAAACGCCGGCTTGATTTCGCGGAGTTTGTTGGTCTTGGATTTGCAGTTGGCTCTCTTGCCGCAATGTGTATCGACCAATTGCTTGTTGGGACGGTACTCAATCCCTTTTCCTGGCTATTTTTGCCCATTGCCACAGTCACGATTGCAGCGAGACCAAAACTACGGGGATACGCAACATTTAGTGATAGTGGGAATTCGCTGCCTTTGCCCTTTATCGCATTCTTGTTATTGGTCGTCTTGGTTCACGAGCGGTATTGGCCCTTGTACATTGCCCTATCAATCATTCCATTGCTGCTCTTCAATGTTTTGAAACCCCACGGTATACCAAAGATGGTAGAGCGAGGAATCCAAGGTGCGCTTTCGGCGGTCGCTGCTGTCGTCGCCTTCGTCGTTATACAAGGTCGACCAAACCTATGGTGGATAAAAACACAAGATTTTCAATTCTTTGAAGCACTGTCGTATTCACTCACTCATTGGGGATCCAACGACCAGGTATTCGTTCAAGGACAGCCAATTCTCTACCACTGGTTTTCTTTTGCATGGATGGGGCTCTCCACCAAGGTTATTGAAGCGCCGTCGTGGGTGATGCAAACGAAAATTGCACCAATTTTCGTATCACTGACCATTATCTACCTGGTTATCGCATTGCTTAAACGTATTGGTTATGCAGGTTGGCGCACAAGCATCATTCTTATTGCCTTTGTGCTGCTAAATGATTTCAATTTCGAATCATTTAGCATGATTTTTTCGTATGTATGGCTTCTTGCAATGGCTTACTTCTTAATTGAATGGAGCGAACAGCAGCAGTGGCGATTAGTTTTTGTAACCTCGTTTATGGCTGCTGGAGCGCTAGGCGCAAAAAGTAGCAATATCGCGATAATTGTTGCTGGCTGCGGGATGCTCTTTTTATCTCAACTTCTACAACGAAAAATCAAACCGCTTCTCATTATCTCTCATGGAGCAATTATCACATTTGCCCTCGGTCTTGTATACCTAAAGCTATATTTCAATTCACCCTACGGTGCAATTATCAATATCGGAACCGTAGGTATCGCCCAAGATATTTTCGGTGATGTCGACTCCCTGCCTCGACCACAATTCATTTTGGGGTCAATCATTATTCTCCTGAATTTACTACTTATTTACTTCGTGTCAGTTGCATCATCTCGCAATTCAAGAAACCCACAGTTCAAAATATTTATGCAGTTTTGTACTGGAGCTATCATTGCGACAACTGCTGCACTTCTCATCATGACCAGTGTTCATGAACAGGAGGAGTACTTCCTTCACGCGTTTGTGCTCTTCGGATCTATAATTGTTGGAGTTGCATTTTGTGAGTTCATCAAAGTGCTAAAAATCACGAGCAATCGACGGCTTTTCTTCGTGTATTCCTCAACTATGTTTTTGTGCGTAGGGATTGTTCGATTGGTTTACAGTGACGATAACTCGGGAGAGTTCTGGGCGGTCCGATCGCGAATTATCAATGGCTCTTCAATTATTGTCTTGCTGCTGACTGCAATTCTCTTGGGCCTTCTCGTGAAAAAACAGATTCCAGCTAGGCATATCGCTTTGCTGTTCGTGGCCTGCTCCACTCTGGTGACTATTTTTACCTCCAACGCAAAATGGTTTACGTTCCAGCAACGCTTTAAGGATGAGGTTACATCGCATCAGTTTTCTGACTTTATGCTGGGGTCCAATGAAGTTAAGGACTTTTTGACAGATGCCAAAGCTTTAATTCCGCAAGATGCGATAGTGGCCACAAACTACGAATGCGACGATCTAAATTGCCCATCAGAATCATTAGGGCCCGACCGGCCCAACTGGGACGTTGGCGGTGAGGCAATGCTCATGACCATCTATTTGGAGCGACGAATGTTTGTGTCGGGATATGGATACTTATGGCAGAACGTTGAACTACCGGAGTTTGCAAAAGAGCGCATGCGGCTGAGTTCGGATTTTTCTGCCACCCCGACAGAAGAACTCGCATCCAAACTCCGGCAATCTGGTGTTGACTACTTCATTGTTGACAAATCGCTAATCGAGAATGAACAGCAATATCCAGATACGGATTTCTTACTTTCCAACGAACGCTTCAGTCTGATCAAATTGGGGCGCTAAATGAATAAGGCAATCAAATGATCGAACATCGAAATCCTTCAATCCAAGGACTTCGTGCCATCGCCGTACTATTGGTCGTGTTATTCCACTCAAACACGCTGATACCTGGTGGGTTCTTAGGTGTTGATGTTTTCTTCGTCATATCAGGTTTTGTGATCACTGGCATGGCCCATAGAGAGTGGGTGGCGACGGGAAATTTTGACCCGATCATGTTCTTGTCGCGCCGAGCAAAGCGTCTACTTCCTTCACTGTTTCTATTGTTGTTTTTGATTCTCGTATATTCAACGTTATTTGAATCTTGGATTTTAGAACAGGCCCGCACGCAGATTACTGTTCTGTTTTCACTGTTCTCATTCTCCAATTATCGATTTGCCTTTGAACGACAGAACTACTTTTCATTATCAACAGACTCCAACCCGCTACTTCATACGTGGTCTCTTGGAGTTGAAGAACAGTATTATCTGCTCTTCCCAATCGTTGTTTTCATTCTTGTTTCTTACGTCAAGTCAAAGTATTTTCTGAAATCAGCAGTTGTATCAGTAGCAGTTTTAGTATTTATAGCTTCGCTATTTTTTCAAATTCAATTCTCTCTCATTAGTGCAGATGACGCATCTCAGCTTCTACCCACACGGCAAGTGGTTCATAACATATTTCATCCTTTCTATGGGACAGTAGGAAGAGTTTGGGAATTCCTGCTGGGAAGTTTTGGCTACTTTATTTCGCAAAAAAAGTTTCAGATTCGAACTGTGACCAATACTTTGCTCAGCCTGTCCGGATTGTTGGTTGTAATCACAGCCACGTTCATCGCCGATGATTCCATTCCCGCGTGGAGCTGGGCGAACATATTGGTTTGTTTAGCCACCACACTCACATTGGTTACGACCAGCAACTCAAAAGATCAACAAATTTTGGGCTCTCGACCACTGGTTTGGATCGGTGATAGATCCTATGGGTGGTATCTCTGGCATTGGCCACTCATTGTTGGAGCACAACGATACTTTGGCCAAACAATCATAAATTCTTTAATCGCGTCTATTTTTGGCTTGGTGGTCGCATCAGTCACTTATAGGTTTTATGAAAATCCGATACGTGTCAAAGTGTGGTCACCAAAAAAAACTGCTCTTTATCTATCTATACCTTTAGCCCTTTTATTTGCTTTAGTTGGATTTACAAACAAGGTAATTACGCCGATTTTGATTGAAGCTTCTGACAGCACATATTCGGAGAATGTAATTGGTTGTCGTCCAAATTTTGAGTTGTGTATTTATCCATCGACTAGCAACGATGAATATCTTCTTCTGAATGGTGACTCTCATGGACTATCTATTGCATCGCCTATGTTGCGAATCGCCCAGGACAGTGATCTTGGACTCATCATCTGTACCAAGAAATGTCGAGATGAAAATTCAATCAATGATCTGGCCAATAGATACAAGATTAAGACACTTGTTTCAATGAACCAGTTTCAATCAGCGACCGGAATTTCATCATCGAGTGCAATTCAATTTGGAAGAGATAATCCGTCCATAAGAGTGATTTTGGTACTAGATAATCCATTATTTGATGACTGGAATTCTCCAACGATTCTTGGTCCCCAAACCCAGTCAATGCTGATTCGGGATGTCGTTAGCCAGCAGCTGCAGGCACGTAATTTCTTGATTGACGCATCGAGAGGCCACGCGAATATCTCAACACTTGACACGCTCGAGCACATTTGTAGTGACTCGATTTGTCCTGTGCGCGATGGCAAAAAGTATCTCTATTTTGATGACAATCACCTAACAGAATTTGGAGCTCTAAAACTATATCCAGCTTTGAAAAACGCTGTGGTTTTGAAAGGCTAATGGTTACCTTCATTTAAACGTATTACAACAAACTCTCCGACGGAAAATTTGGTATCTCCGACGTTGTCAAAATTTCGCATCACAGTTTGCGACTTATCCACGACAAACCATTGAACCCCCCTACTCAATAGGCTTTTTAGTGATGCTGGATCAAGGGTTGAGCCAAAAAAAATAGATTCTCGATATCTGCTGTACTGATCTTCGGTAAATACAGTTCCAGCCACGAATAACGGTGCTTCTATCAACATTCTGCGATGCGAGAATGCACTAATCCATGGCAATGAGTTTCGACCGAAACAATTGGTCTCCCCCCTTTCAAATGAAACTTCTTCACGAAGTAAATTAGTGCAGAAGTAATTGGTGGCGATTACCTCATTTTTCGGTACGTTATCTTTCAGCCATTCACCTACACTTTTTTGGCTAGTGGAGATTGTCTGGATCATAGGTACGCCGTAAAATGATTTCATTAAGTGGCTTCGTTGTGTTTGTACTAAATACACACCAAGGCTTATGCCGAAACTCATCACCAATCCGTAACGAGCCACGCTAATTAAGCGCCTACCAGACGCATTTTTGAAAGTAAAATAGTCGAGAAGAAAAAGTGCAACGAGAACACAAACGAAGCCCGTTACTGTGATCAGCTCTGGATAGTCGACAATTAAAGCTGATAGTAGGTCGTCTCGACCTGCGTCAATAAAGCGATAGTTTGCATAGAGATACGCCAACAATGTTGAAGCACCAAATAAAATGGAAATGATTGAGATAATTATTTCTGCTTTCATGAATCGTCGATCCATCAGAAGTCGATCAAATGCACTTCCTGCAAAGGGAGCAGACATCAGCAGAATCGGATGCAAAAAGTAGTAGCCCAAATATCCTCCATCAGTGAGCCAGATGACTGGCAAGAGCATGATGCTTGACAACACAAAAATCCGATAGGTACTCTTTGCCCCCCCGCGCGCCCCCGCGCGCCAAGGCGCCAGAGTGATAAGTAAAGGAAAAAGCCGCAAGATCAAAAATGATATAAGAAGTGGGAGGAGACCAACTCCTATAGAAATCAGTGGACCCGAAGTTGTAGCGTGATCGGATCCTGCATCCCCAATCACGATGACATAGGTTGCGATGAAACCAACGAAGGCAATCATTGAGACCAGAGCCGATCGAAGAAAATTGAATGACTTTGACATCATTAGCGTTGGGAAGAGGCAGAAAACATATAGGAGGCCCCAGTGTGCCTTGCCCATCGTGATTGGAATGACTAACAATTGAGACACCAATAAATGCTTGAATTTTTCTTTCACCAATAAATCGATGGTGTATAAAACTAGTAGAAGAAACCAAAGAATTGATATTGAGTTGGCCATTCTTGGTCCGACAAACATTAGTTCTTCCGGCATGCTCGCTTGCAAGTAAAAAACTCCCACCACGAAAACAGCACCACGATTAGAAACCCCTATTCGACGTGCCAGTGCGAACAGCAGAAATGCGATTCCGACTAGTCCAACCAAAAATCCGAGGACCCCAGATGCCATAAATCTTGTTTCACCCAAAAATGCTGAAATATCACCGGCCCAGGAGTGCGTAAGTACATGCTGGTACGTTCTCGCACCAAGGTCCAAAACATTCTCACTCATCCCATACTTCGATATTCCCCAAGAAACAGACTCATCAATTACCGTGTCCACTCCGTAGAACTGTTCCCAGATGCTTTTTGCACTCCGGATATTGTCCACAACAACTTGTGCTGTAGCAGCAGTTCCTAGGATGCCGACAAGTATCAGATAACCATCTAGCGACTTATTTGTAAGCCAGCCTCGATTCTTTGCCCAAACCTCAAGGATCAACCCTGCGAGACCTATTAGACAAAACGGAAGGACATTAAAACCCCAAGCAAGAATGCCATACCAAGGCAGGACCAACAACCAGCCGATAGTTCGGCGGTCTTCTCCATCATCGGAATTTACAGAACCAACCAAACTCCGTTTATAGATAAAACGGTAAATGAGAACCAATAATGGAAATATCCACGCAGTACTCATTCCTCCTATTCCCAAAGTACGAACAAAAGCGTTGATAATTGCTGGAAGCAGAGTACCTAACGCGATACCAGCGCCAACTGACTCGCATAGGGAAACTTTGGATTGATTTGTTACTGTCTTCCAGACAAACGAACCACAAAAAAGATTAAGTGTGAAAAATAGTGCAAAAACAACTGAATCATAAATCGGAAAACCCAGCACGAAAGCAACGCCAAATAAATATAGCGAGCTTAAAGTAAAGTTTTTCCCCACAGAGAAACGTCCTTCGAATACTTGAATTAGACTGAGAAGTGTATCTTGGACTTAATTGTGAAGTTAAATCATTAACATACCATTACACAAGTTTTGGGTCCATATTGGTTTGCGGCGATGCCTTGTGCACTTCTAAGCAACCATGATTTAGGCGCACTCTACAAATCCTAATTCTATATGGTCTAGCTGTTTTGCAACTCATGTCGGTCTCAAATTGCGCTAGTGTCAAACCAGAAAAACTGAAAGGCAAGCGAAGTTATGCAGGTTCGCTCTATACGAAGCAATAATCTGCTTAGCCAGGCATACCTGGTACTTTTCTTGACTGCTTCTTTAGTGCTTTTTATGGTGCTTGCAGGAACGCCATTCGTAGAATCATTAATGGTTTCAAGTGTTATTGGCATCCAGTTTTTAGCGGGAATATTTCTTTTTGTTCAGATGTCGACAGTCAAACCAGGCGATATCTCATTGGTTGTAGGAGCTGGTATCACGATTGGAACATCGTCATCATTGCTGTTCCATCAAGCTTTTCGAAGCAGCCCTATTTCCGCAATTGCTTGGCTCATTCCAAGCCTCATAGCGATTTTCATACTGATTTTCAGATCCCAAAGAAATACAGTCGCTATCGAACAAAGGATGGGTTTCCTTTCTATCCGATATGTACTCATCGGGTTGACTCTGACCGCAATTGGATTAGCCGATCAATGGTGGTGGTTGTACCCAATCGTTATTTTCTCAAGTGCAGTGGTTTTCTTTACACATCTAACTAGAACTCTTGAGAACCTCCACCTTAAGAAAATAATTCAGGTCAGTTCTCTGATATTTGTCCTTTTCTTTCCACTTGTTTTGCTCTGGAGTATTTCACTCAAAAAGATTAATTCACTTTGGTGGATTCTCAGTTACGACATTCCTTATCTTGAATCAATCGCATATTCGGTTAATCGCTGGGGATCAAAAGCAAACATAAGTGCTGTTGGAACCGAGATTTCATACCATTGGTTTGCCCTTGCTTGGACTGGTATGACAACAGAAATATCATCGGCTCAGAGCTGGACGCTTCTCACCATTGCTTTACCGATCATGGTCTGCCTAGGTATTGCATGCCTCGTCTATTCTATTTGCCTTTTTCTCACCGAATCCCCAATAGTTTCCCTAATGACCACGGCGGCTGTACTGCTCATTCGTGATGTCGTTAGTGTGACGTCACCGAGTCTTCTCTACGCATTCTTGCCTTTTTTGCTATCTGTTCGTATTTTGCTCGAAATTAGCCGGTCAAAAATCATAAATCGCTCCGACGTAATCCTTGTTCTATTCTTGATTTTCTGCTTATTTGGATCGAAAGTGTCCAGTGGTGCAACATTGGTTTCTGCCATCGGTTTGATTGTTTTATTTTCGCGGGAATTATTGTTGAAAGCAAAGATTGCTTGTTTGGTTCTTATTTCGCTAACAACAATTTTTTCGTATCAGTATTTTTTTGGAAACTCAGTTCGACCAGCATCGTTGAAAATCAGGGTTTCCGATATCGGTGGCCGCTTGATTGTGGGACGCCCACTTGGAGCTGGCAACCTTCGATACGTAACGGAGCTGATCACTCAATTGCTCTACTTCATTCCAATTTCTTCCGGGCTTTTGCTTTTATTCTTCAAGCAAGTTCGGACCAGAGTCTTACCTGACCTTCAAATCTTGATTTGGATATCTGTATCTGGTTTTTTCCTTTCTAGATTTCTAGATGGAGAAGGCACGGAATCATATTTTATGCATTCCACCTTTGCAACTGGACTTATTCTTTTAGTAGTTGTCACTCTTCAAATTGCTAGAGACGAAAAGTATTTCACCAGTGGATATATTTTAGCGTTCATTGCCTCCTTTGGTCTAATCATGGGTTATGTTCGCTCACTTGTTTCTCGAGAAGTTGCGAATAATGATGATTATTCGGTAATCGGACGAACCATTCCCTACCTAACACTATTTTTTGTTATCATTATGGTTTCAACTGGGTTTGTTGTTGTTTACCGACTAGCCGCAAAAAGACTTGTGTTTTTCGGTCTAATCTTCAGTCTTTTTCTTGGAGTAACATTCATTGGAGAAAATATAGAGAAACGAGTTAATTTCTCCAGCAGTGCTCACAATCTGATATCAACCTCGGATGCTGAACTTGCTTCTTGGAATCATTTCGCGGGCAGCCCTGACCAGACAGATTCACTCAACTGGATTGCAAGTAATGTTCCCAAGGACGACATAATCGCAACAAATAGAAGGTGTTTGTCCACAACGTTTTGCGGTCCTCCTAAGTGGATGTTGGTCTCTGCTCTAGCAAAACATCAAATCCTGATTGAAGGAAATAAGACTGGCTTCCCCGACAGTACGCCTTGGCTAGACGAAAGAATCATTCTTTCTGAACGATTTATTGCAGCGCCAAATGAAAAAGATTTCCAACGGCTTTTACAACTTGGAGTTACTTATCACTACGTTGAACTGAGTTATGTGAACAAGGATTACGAAGGAACACTTGGATTCCGGGATCTAGCCGAGGCAAATAAAATGAATTGGATGCCTTACGCCGAAGTTGTGCACCGCAATAGCACGACTCTTGTACTTCGACTACGCAATTCTACTGAAAGCTAGATAGCTAAATCAGGAGATCTTTCTTGCTGGAACTCCAGCCCATGTTTCATTTTCTGGAACATTTCTATTGACTAGCGATCCTGCGCCAATGATGGCTCCCGTTCCGATTTCAACTCGTTCAAGAATATTCGCACCAGTTCCCACGTATACAGAATTACCTATCTTTACGTGGCCTGCAACTGTTGCTCCTGATGCAAAAGTACAGGAATCGCCTACATAATCATCGTGTGTGATAACCACTGAAGGCATCACAATTGAAAATCCACCCAATCGAGAATTCGCGGTAATTGTTGAATTGGCCAGGACTATTGAGCCAGGTTCAATGGTTGAAGATTTGCTTACCATTGCGGACGGATGGATGATCGTAGCAAATCGATCTGGTGGAATACTGTGACCTTCTGCAATTTTGCTTCTATCAACAGAACTCTTTGTGGATGCGATACATATCAAAAAAAGTGAATCGGTTAATTCGCATACCGCTTCAATAGGGCCAAATACCTTGTGCCCGTGAAATATGGTTCCATGAGTCCGAACATCATCATCGAGTATTCCGGCCATATCAAATTGCTGGTACTCTTCAACTAAATCGATAACTTCTTTTGCAAGCCCACTGGCTCCCAATATAAAAAGTTTTTGTCTCGCGTTCACTTGATGAAATCCAAGAATTTTTCAATGACATATGTTTGTTGCACTTCCGAGAAAGAATGAAAGAGGGGCAAAATAATCGAGGAGTCAGACAGTTTCTCAGTTATTGGCAGATTGTTTTGACCTCGCCGTAAGTAAGCCGGCTCCCGATGTGCAGTCATTATTCCCCGACGGGTTGTAATACCAACTTCGTCGAGAAGTTGCATCAAACAATTTCTCTCATTAACTCCATAGTCTTCAAGTTCTACCCAAAACGATTGAAAATTTGTTTTGCCGTATTTTGGATCATTGTTACTGTTTGCAATTCTGTTTGAATTATTGAACGCGTCCAAATAGATCCTGGCAAGTTTCCGTCTTCTAAGAATCATCTCATCCAGTTTCGCGAGTTGGACTATTCCCACTGCCGCCTGAATATCGGTCATTCTAAAATTAAATCCGACTTCTTCGTAGGTTTCAAAACTTACACCACCGCTCCTGTGTCGGTCCGAGGCGCTCTTCGACATTCCATGCTCTCGAAGTCGTCTTAATCGGTCAGCAAACCTGGCATTGCTCGTAGTGATCATGCCACCTTCTCCAGTGGTCAAAATTTTGCGCGGGTGAAACGAGAACACGACAAGCTCTGAGTGGCCTCCAATTGGCTGACCTTCAATGGATGAACCGATCGCACAGGCCGCATCTTCAATTAACTGAAGTCCGTGAGCAACAGCATATTTTTTGATTTCGCTTATGTCGGCAGGTAGCCCGGCCTGATGAACCACAATCAATGCCTTCGTGCGGTTTGTCTTTGCAGCATCAATTGTCTCAACCGTTAAATTTCCCGTTTTGCCACAAACATCAGCAAAAATGGGTACACCTCCTGCCTGTACCACTGAATTAGCTGTTGCGATATAAGAGAACGAAGGAACGATCACCTCATCTCCAGCTTTAACTCCAGCGACAATTAGCGCTAGTTGCAAGCCGGTTGTGCAATTCGAAACCGCAATGGCCTCAACTGAACCAACCTTTGTGGCAAATTCTTGTTCAAATCGTTGAACTTCTGGACCCTGAGCAATCCAACCAGATTCAATCACTCTTTTAACTTCGTCCGACTCTTCTTTCCCGAGCCACGGAACCATTAAAGGAATATGACTCATTGGCGGTATTCGATGAGCGGGCTGCACATAGATCTCACAATAGAATAGGGACGTGCTGACACAGGCTGATTTTACACCTAAATTGCTATCTGTCGTTGTTCCTGCACACAATGAGCAAGACAATACACAACAGTTGGTTAGTAAAGTTGATGATCTAGCTAGAGAACTAAGCACTGCAGGTTGGCTCGTCGAACTCATTGTGGTCAGCGACGGTTCCACCGACTTGACGGTCAACGAGCTATCTAGGGTGTTGGCGCCTCTTTCTCTTGAATATAAAATTGTGGAGTTGCGTAAAAATGTTGGGTCCCACGTTTCTCTTCGCTGTGGCCTCACGTATGCACGGGGGGAAGCAATAGTTTTGTTGTCAGCCGACGGCCAGGAACCAACAACAATAATTCCTGGCATGCTGGATCGACTGAATCACGAGAACGATATTGTCTGGGGGAAGCGTGCTTCTAGGGACGCTGACGGTATCGTTACCCGTTCTATAGCTTTTATTTTTTACTTCCTTTTCCGAGTTATATCTGGAATTCATATTCCGGAAAAAGGACTGGATTTCGTAATGTTCTCGGCAAGCGTTTCAAAAGAGTTGCAACTTCACTCGGAAAGAAACCTTGCGGTTCACTTAACACTCTTTAATTTAGGGTTTAAATCTTCATATATTGAGTATTCACGAAATGAAAGGCTTACCGGAATAAGCAAGTGGACATTCAAAAAACGATTCAAACTAGCAATCGATATGTTTACCGGATCTTCGCTGAATCTTCTTCGACTTACCGTCTTGATGGGTTTGATCGTAGGGTTGATCGGTGTGCTTTATGGACTAATCACAATTTTCCGTGCGCTTGCATTTAACTTACCCGATACTGGTTGGGCTTCATTAATGGTAATGATCTCTATCTTGGGTGGCTTAACCCTTGTCACATTGGGCATCCTCGGGGAATACCTCTGGAAGGCTTTAGATGAGATTCGTAGCCGCCCTCTTTACTCAATTGCCAGAGTTATTCATAGGGTAGAAAATGAAGGATAAGCAAACTAAAGCCCTGGGAGTCGCAGTAGTAGGAGCTGGATACTGGGGCAAGAATCTCATCAGAAACTTTCGTTCACATAAGCAATTTGAACTTAGATATGTCATTGACCGACCAAGTGCTGTCGATTTTGAACCAAGCAACGGTGAGCAATTTATTTTTGATTTACATACTGCGTTGGAAGATAAAGCTGTAGAAGTTGTTGCGATTTCAACGCCACCTGAGTCACATGAAGAGATTGCTTTGCTTGCAATTAATGCCAAAAAGCATGTACTGATTGAGAAACCGCTTGCTACAAGTGTTGAGGCTGGGAAACGTATAGTCGAAGCCGCAAGAACTGCGGGTGTTGTTTTGATGTGTGATCACACATATTGCTATTCGCCTGCTGTGCAAATGATCAGGGATATGGTTTTGGCTAACGAACTAGGCGAAATCCTATTCATTGACTCAGTCCGCATCAATCTTGGCCTGATCCAACGTGAAGCGGATGTCATTTGGGATCTCGCGCCACATGACCTATCGATTCTTGATTACGTACTTCCAGATGAAATGAAGGCAAAAACGATAAGTGCAACCGCAACCGATCCGCTCAACCTCGGGACTAATTGTATTGGTTATTTGAACATTGGGCTAAAGACGAACGTAGATGCACACATCCATGTGAACTGGCTTTCGCCAACAAAGGTTCGCAAGTTCGTCATAGGTGGCAGTCGAAAAATGCTTGTGTGGGATGATCTAGACCCAAATCAACGGCTAACACTCATCGACAAAGGGGTTTCAATAACTAAAGATCAATTGAATGGCGAAGAAAGGATGAAGGCTTTAGTGGGCTATCGCTCGGGTGGCCTTGAATCCCCTGCGCTACAAGAGGTCGAGTCGTTGAAACTAGTACTTGATGAATTGGCAAGCTCAATCATTCAGGAACGGACACCAAGAACCGACGGGGAAAGCGGCTTGAGGGTGGTCGAGTTGTTGGAGCTTGCCTCCCGAAGTGTCAAAGCTGGTGGTTCCCCGCAACAAGTCGTTTAATGGGGACGCCAGTAAGTTAATTTCGCAACTACTATTGACGTCAATGGATTCCACTAATACTCATAACGTTCCCTTTATTGATTTGCATGCTCAACATGCTCCGATTAAAGATGAAATATTTCGTCGCTGGAACCAGATATACGATGAGACCAGCTTCATCAGCGGTAAGTGGGTCGAGCAATTTGAGAATAGATTCGCGAATTTACTAGATGTGCGCTACTGCGTGGCTGTTTCTAACGGAACTGCCGCTTTGGAGATTGCTCTCCGATCCTTGCAAATCTCGAACTTGGACGAAGTCATTATTCCAACGAACAGCTTCATTGCTACTGCAGAAGCCGTCAGCAACGTGGGGGCGGTTCCGGTTTTTGTTGACTGCAACGAGTATTCGAATTTGGATGTTCGACAATTATCGGATGCTCTTACCCCGAGAACTGTAGGCATCATCGGAGTTCACCTGTACGGCAATCCAGCCGACTTTGATGAGATCGAATCATTTGCACAACGACACGGCTTATGGACCTTAGAGGACGCTGCGCAAGGCCACCTTGCCACGTATAAGAACCGAAACGTGGGGACACTTGGAACTGCTGCAGCATTTTCATTTTATCCCGGAAAGAATCTGGGAGCTACCGGGGAAGGTGGTGCCATAACTACCAATAACCCCGAGATCGCAAATCTTGCGAGGATGTTGAGAGCCCACGGTGAAACCGAGAGATACAAAAGTCGTATCGTCGGAGGCAATGGAAGAATGACGGAATTGATCGCATCAGCTCTCGATGTAAAGCTTGACCACATTTCTGAATGGACAAAAAAGCGGCAGCTCAATTCAACTTATTACCGTAGTCAGTTAAGAGATTTGAATGCTCTTGCTCTTGACGAGGTGCAGACAGACCGCCTCTCCTGTAATCACCTTTTCGTCGCATACGGCCGCCAGCGAGAATTGATTCGTAAAAATCTGCTGGGAAAAGGCGTCAACACTGGCTTGCATTATCCAGTCCCAATCCATCTTCAAGACGCATACTTACACCTTGGCTATAAATCAGGCCAGTTCCCTGAGGCCGAACGAAAGGCAGAATCTCTTTTCTCATTGCCTATGTACGCAGAACTTACTGAAAAACAGATCGACTATGTCTGCGCGGCCTTAGCTGACGTTATTGGGTCGATCTAGAGACTCCACGTCTGTTCAGTCTCGGTTGCTAACGCCGAAGCCAAATCCATTTTTTCGAAGAACTTGATCGTCTCCTTGATCCCAGCTGATAGTTCAGTGTTCAATTTATAATCACTGAAATAACTGGCCACCAGTGATGTATCCGCTTTAAGGCGCCGTAGGTCACCGGGACGATTGCTTTCATGAATGATCTTAGAATTTGAATTTGTCATTTTTAGTACCAATTGTGCAATTTCGTTAACGCTCGTCTCCATACCCGATCCGATGTTGACAACTTTGCCACAGAGTCGATCATCGGTCGCGATCTCAAGAAACCATTTAGGGGTGTCAAGTACAAACGAAAAATCTCTAGTTTGATTTCCGTCACCATGAATGATCAGGTTTTTGTCGCTTAATGACCGAAGGATGAATTTGGGGATAAGTTCGCCTGAGTCACCGCCAAAATGTGAGCGAGGACCGTAGTGGTTGAACGGACGAATTACTCTCGTATTCATCCCGTAAGACTGATGATATGCAACTGCGAGATGTTCTCCAGCCAATTTTCCGGCTGCATAAACTGTGGTTGGTTTAGGCAAAGAAGTCTCTGAGAATACTTCTACATCCGCACTCCCATAAATTTCGGATGAGGAGAAATACACAAAACGACCACTGGCCCCTTTCCGCATAGATTCAAGAATCGCAAGGGTTCCACTGGCGTTTGTATCAAAATTTTCAATTGGTTTTCCAAGTGAAGCACGCACATTTTTTACAGCAAAATGAAAAACTAAATCGGCTTGTTCAAAGATTGATTGAGCCGACTTGCTCTCCACACCACACTTGACAATATTCAATTTCGGATTTTCGAGTGGCAGATTTTCTACGAGCCCAACCGAAAAATCATCTACAACCGTTACCTCAACACCCTTCCTGAGGAGCAGGTCCACCATGTGGGATCCAATAAAACCAGCACCACCGGTTACAACAGCCCTTGAGGGTGAAAACATTTTGGGTATTCCCCTATTTGTTGATTGAAATCATCTGCATGAGGTTAAGCAACGCCGAAGGTACAAACCCAACAACAAATGTGACTGCAACGGTAGCCGCAATCGCAACGCCTGATGCGGTTGGGATTGCACGACGCTCGGTTGATGCGGGTTCACTCAGCCACATGCTGACCATGATGCGTAGGTAGAGGAAAGCAGCAATGACTGCGGCGAGCATGGCTACCACTGCAAGCACA
>Ga0164292_10000767_pt1 | contig 25554 bp, 31 predicted proteins | sample GEODES117metaG_FD_111486 | JGI IMG/M metagenome (GOLD analysis project Ga0164292, IMG submission 111486) | Eutrophic lake water microbial communities from Lake Mendota, Wisconsin, USA - GEODES117 metaG | ecosystem: Environmental > Aquatic > Freshwater > Lake | place: USA: Lake Mendota...
ATCTATTTTTTCTTCAAGTATGTCAAATTTTAAAGATTGTAAATTATCAAGTTTTTCACTTTCAAATATTTTCTTTAATTCATCAATCTTTTGTTTTAATAATTTTTCTTTCATTTCAATCTCCTTATTGTATGCAACTATGTTTTTGATGTTCTCAACAGTTACATTTAGTTCGTTTTCATTAAACTCACTAACAAAGGAAAAAAATCTAAACCCATCATTTACCCTATCATTTTCAACAATTTTGTCTTGTTGAACAAATCTTTTAGGTATTTTCCAATGATTAGGAAATTCTATATCAATAGTAAGATAATGTTTCAATTTTCTAACAGAAACTAAAAATTGAAAAATATCTTTAAGTTCATTATACATATTATATTATGTTTGTTATAAAATAAGTTATTAAATAAGAAATAAAGAAGTAATTGGATATTTTCTCTACCCAATTATATATAATCTGTTTCGGGTCATCACTAAATGTACTAGCAATAAATTTAAAAAGTAAGTTTACCACGAACACACACGATAAAACAAATACAAATAATAATAAAATATCCAATTCCTTCATAGTTAATTATTTTTTTCTTTCTTCAAGAATCTCACCTCTTAATTGTTGTATTAGATTTTTTAAGTCTTGCGATGTTTTTCTGGCTCTTGTTCCGGCACTTTTATTACCATCATAAAACTTAGTAACGTCTACACTCAATTGTTCAGTAAGGTCTTTAATTTTTTCTAAAGTTTCCATATTAGCGTAAAAAATTAATGTTTATTAATTATAAGGTAATTACCGATATTGTCTTTGTAAAGGTTATGTGATTAGATTTTTATCCAAACTTTTGTATATATTATATATCAAATCCAAATCCACTTGGGTAAATGGTTTGTCCCTATTAAATAAATCGTTGAAGAATACGTCTATTGAATTTCTAATTACTTCCCTATTTTGGGTATAATATATTTCCATAAAAAGGTTTAAGAAATAATCGTAGTGTTCACCCTTTAACTCAAAGTTAACATTTTCTTTTTTGAAATTTTCTATTGTTTTGTTCCAACACCAATCAAAGTGGTTTTGGTTATCTTCTGATGTCATTCGTACTTTAGTTTCGTTAAAGTCATCGTCATAACCCAAATAAGTGGTTTTAATCAAAAGATATAAAGTATAAGATAGATCGTAATATAAATCCATCTTCTCAGGTATAATATTATTGACCCTGAACCAGATATCAACTTGTTCAGGGTCAAGATTTTTTGTTATATAATTAAGAAAGTTATCCATAGTAATTAACTATGAAAAAATTATAACTAATTACTCAATAATGTAAATTATTGAGTTTTTTGTTTGTAACCCATTAGGCTTTGGATTCTATTAAACTCCTCATTTAATTTTTGAGTTTGTTTTTCTTCAACAGATTCATCCACTTTATTCAAAACTGATTGTGATGTCTTCTTACCTCTCTTTGATTTCAAAGAACCTCTTTCAGTTTCTTCACCGGCTTGATCAACAGGTTGTGGTTGTCTCTTATATGATGCATTCATTTGTTCTTGACCATAAAGGTTGTCTTTAAAGTTCTTGTAGAACTTTTCACCCACTTCACTTGGGACAACATTTCCTAATGCCTTTCCATCTTTATCAACTTGAGCGTTACCAGTCTTAGAAGAACCTTTTAGATTGGCTTTAATCCACTCATCATTAGGTTTTATTTCATCATAAACCAAATTAGTTTGTCCTGGATATGAGAAAGCATCTATGTATTCGTCAACGGCATCCGATGGTGTGTATTTTTTTCTTTTACCACCGTTTTCAGTTGGGAATTTTTCAGTTTCTTTCATTTCATATTTTGATCCACTGTCAGAAGCTCCTTTAAGATAATCAGTCATTTTCTTCGCAACACTTTTAAGATAATCTTCATTTTCTTTTTTATCTTTATTATGCGCCTTTTCATATTCCTTATACCCTTTAGGTTCTTTCATTTTGAATGAATTTTTTTCTTCGTTTACCATTTTTTCAATAAGTGAAATTAACTCATTTTCGGTAAAAATAAGAGTTTTATTAGATTTAGATTTGTTTTCTCTTACCTCATATTTTTTACCATCTACTTCAAATTCATCATCACCTTTTTTCTTAGCGTCAGCTAAAGCACCTGTAAACGCATTTCCTTCTTCAGTTTCAGCTTCATCTACATTCAATTCAAACTCAACTTCATATAAAGGTTCATCTTCTTCCTTCATACTACGTAATCTTTTGAAGTCGTCAGCATCTAATTTACCGTTCTTGTTTTTATCTAATTTACTTTGATTACCGTGAAGTTTTTCATCAAGTTCTTCTTCCTCTTCTTCTAATTGATCCCAATCAGTTTCCATATCTAAATCAATTTCTTCCCATTCGTCTTCATCATCAGATTCGTTATCAACATTTAATAAATCCTCCAATTCATCCTTACCCATATCTTTAAGGTTAAGTTTACCGAATCTTGGGTGTTCACTATCCATACCACCAAGTTCTTGGATATCTCCCTCATACATACTTCCACACTCAAGACATTCACCTTCAGTCATTTCACTACCACATTGTTCACACATTTCGCCTTCTTGGACGTAATCTGTTGGCCCACCTGGTGGATCAAAAGGAACCTCTTTATCAAGATTAAGTTTAGTAAGGATTTCGTCTGCCTTTTCATTAATATTTTCTAATAAGACTTTTTCAAATCTTGAGCGGATATATTCTGTTCTATTCATTTTTAATTTTTCTTATAAATATCTTTATTTTTGTCTTTTTCTGATTTCTTGAAAGACAATCTCTGAAATAAACTCTTTATCAATGCCAAACCTACCCGAGACACTGTCAATAGCATTTTGTACCGATTCATTTTCAAATATCTTCAGTGCGTTTATATCTCCTTGATTACAGTATGGGAATTTCGTACATTTTTTCTTAACCTGAACTCTTTTAGACCCTGGCATATATTTTGTTGACGCCCCTTTCCAATCTTTTTTCTTCATAGATTTAGCCCAAATTGCCGGTTGACTATATTGACCTGAAGACGATGCTCCCGTCGCTTCTGTGGTTTCACCTTTAACCGCTTCACCATCACTTAACCCAGCCTCACCATCACTTTCCAACTGTTCTCTAACGGTTTTTACTCCTTTAACCACATCACCCTTAGTAGTTGAGAACAATGGCATTGAGTATCCACCTGCAGACGCCGCTCCTGTTGATTCAGTACTTTCTTCTTTCTTTGTTGATTTTGTATTAAGAATTGCACTTAGAAAACTCCTTAATTCTTCAGGTTCTTTAAGAAATTCTTTTATTTTTTTTCTTATTTGATTATTTGATATTTTCTTGTTTTTGATTAATTTATAAATCTCACCAATATCTTTTTTATCTTTTAAGAAATCTAAATAATGTTTTGCTTCCTCATTAACATTAGCCTTATCAATTGCCTTGATAACATCTCTTCTTGCTTGAGGTTCGGACGCTAAATTACTTGTTACCGCATCTTTAAGTTTTGTGATTACATCTTCCATTACGCATTTCTAAATTTTTGTTCCCAAAATCCTCTTTGCTGATACATCACCGTAAAGTATTCTTGGAATGATTTTATGATTATGTCTTTAACATTTTTCTTAAGACCTCCTCTTTGCATTTCTTTGGAGATGGTGTCCATCAATTTTGTTTCAAACTGTTTTGCCGTATTTGAACCTAAAAAATCTTTAATCTCTTTTCTGATTAAAGTTTCAATTTCTTTTTTGTCCGATGATGTAATTGCCATTATTTGAATAAAGCCATATATGTTAATGGTGCAACAATTGCTCCCGATATTATGTTGAAGAGTGTATTCTTAGTTTTTAATCTTTTGTTTTCGTCTCTCAATTGTTCGTTCTCCTCTTTGTAAATTTTAACTTTCTCCTCAGTTTCAGATATTATCTCTCTACTCAATGAATCTTTCTCAACCCACGTTTGGTTTACTTTATTTAACAAAACAATTTTATTATTTAGTTCAGTTATTTCTTTCTTATCAAGTTTACTTACTTCCTTCAATCTATCGTAATCGTTAAGATCCAATAACATTTTTTGAGCAACACTATAAGGAATACACATTTGTGATGTATCCTTAACCCCTTTTTGAGCATTTAAGGTTAACGAAATTAAACCAAAAACAAAAATTAAAAATATCTTCTTCATATTAAAAATTGTATCTACTTCTCAGCAAACTATCTATTTGTTTTTTGTCTGCATTTTTTATTTCTTCCTTCTTTTGAGTATAATAATTATTAACCTCACTTCTCTCTATTTTTATTTTAGAGATTTTTTGATCAATTTCACTTATTTTACTTTGATAAGATTGGATTGAGTCACTCAAACTTTTTTGTAAGTTTTTCATTTCATTAATGTGTTTATCAATTTGTTCTAACTTATATTTGTTAAGTTCTGACATATCTGGTGCCGGAGTTAAAACTCTTACCAATAAATAAACAAAAATCACCCCCAGTATTCCAAGAGCAATATTCTTCCAATTTTTTGTTATAAATTCTTTCATTCTTGTACGTCTTCTTGTCTTGAAGCAACTATTTTACTCCATTTAGTTTTAAATTTTTCGTAATATGATTGTAATTTACCAACCATTCCCATATAATCTTGGTCAACCTTAACCATATCCCCTTTAATATATAACCCATTAGGTTCGTTAATTGAAAGGAAAAATTCTAAATTCAATTCCAATATTTTACCATTCCATTCTACATTTTCAGGATAAACATTCAGATCACCAAATTCAGTTAACTCAGCAACCTGATCTCTAAACTCATCAACACTTGATGTTAAAGCGTTTTTCTCGTCAGTCGTTAATTGTAGATCCGCTTTAGTTTTACCGTGTAAAATGATGATATTATTTAACACTCTATAAGCCTTTTGCTTATCTGTTTTATTACCAATTTCATCAGAATCCTTTTTTGGTTCTTCTGATGTTCCAACATCATCAATTTTAATTTCACCACTTCCAACTTCTTGTTCTGTGATCAAACCATATTGTTTGCGAATATCGGTAATATTACTTTCATTCATTTTACCAGCTAAAGCTCTTCTTGATGCTTCAACCAACATTTTTATTTCATCGTAATTCTTCATTATACAGTAACTTGTTAAATTTTTCAAAATCAAATGCCGGACTTACATCGGTGGCAAACTCATCAAAGTTTGATCTCGTTATGATACCCAAAAAAGATTCAACACCCTTAACTTTGGTGTTGTGTCCTACACATTTGAGTTGGATCTTGTGTTTTTCTGACAATTCTTTACAAAGTTCCGCAGTTTTTTCTAACTGAATATCCGTATAAGGTTGCCAAAAAAAGTAATCTCGCCACTTACGATCAAAAACTTTCTCCTTATAAATATTACCAATCCAGTTTATGTGATGTAGTTTTAACGGTTCTTTTTCCAACCAACCTAAATTTTCCAAAGAAATAACGATTGATTTCTCATTAACCCGGTCATTATTGGTAAATCTACCATTTGTTGTGTCATTCAATAGGTTAATTACTTTACCATCTCTACCTATAATATAATGTGGTAATCTAAAGGGTTTTCCCCCAAATCTATACTTTATTGACACCATATAATCAAATATAGTTCTTGAAGTATGTGTTAGTACAATTTGTACCTTTTCAAGTCCTGTTTCAAACTTGGTTTCAATAATATTATCAATAATTTCCATACTTACTTTTTATAAGTTAAGATTCTTTTTTCTATTTCTTCCAATTTTTTACTAAAAATCCTTTCGTCAACCTCATTTCCTTGGTCATCGTATATTTGACCACTGTCATTAACGTAATACTTAAATGGAATTTCAATAATAACTTCAACTTCTTTTATTACTTCTACAGGGACTTCTCTAACTACCTCAACTAATCTATCAACAGGGACTTCTTTAATGACTTCAACAATTTTTTCAACCTCAACAATCTTTTCTACCTCAACGATCTTTTCTACCTCAACGATCTTTTCAATAACTTCGGGTTCAATTTTTGGGGGGTGGTTTGCAAAATAACTTTCAGGGATTTCAACTTCATCATAGAATGGGTATTCTTTTTCCTCATCCTCATCTTCTTTATTTTTTCTAATATTCTTAAACGCTTGGTTTGTTGAGATGACCAAAGCAATTGCCAATGGGTCAAATACGAAGATCAATGTTAGGATAAAAAAGTTTGCGGTTTTTTTGATGTCCCAACCTGTAATCTCACTCAAATATTTAATCGCACCTAACTCACCAGATTCAATCTCGGTAGATGTAAGATCTAAAATTTCCAAATCCAAATTGGTAATGCTATCGTTCAATGATTCAATTTTTTTAGAAATAACGTCTCTATTTACTTGAGCAACTTTTAACTGATCCTCAAACGCCTTTCTATTACCCCCATTTGCTCTTGTAATCACTTGTCCCGTTCTTCTATCAATGGATTGGGTAGTTGTATTGGTTGATAGGGCGTTTCTCAAATTGGTGATGTCTTTGTCCAAACCTTCCTTTTCGGTTTGATAGTCCGATTTAATCTCTTCAAATCTTTCTTTTTTCACCTCAATATTTTCTATCTTTTTGTTGTTAATCTCAAGTCCCGCAATATTTTGTTGGAATCCTGTAGATAATAACCCGTAGATACCAATAGATGTAAGGACTGACAACACAACCAAGGCAATTGTCAAATATATTTTTAATAGTCCGTATATTTCATTCCACTTATCGTGAAGGTATGTTGCAATTGCGATTTTTGATATCTCCAAAAAAGAACCCATTATAATTACGGGTATTGCAACAGCGGAGAATATAATAGACAGACCTACCACACTATAGTAGGCTGCGGTTCCTGATAAACCTATCGCACAAAAAAGTAAAAACCAGGGTAAAAATTTCTTATTCATAATAGTAAACTATAACCAATAAATACTATTTAATCAATATTTATATTATATGTCATTATTAAGAGAAACCATTAAGAAACATTTATTAATAGAAAAAACTATAGGTCAAATAATTAGCACCATAGAAGTAACATTTAATTTAGAGATTGATCGTCATATACACTCTGTCAATAGATCAACAAGACCTGAATTAAAAGATTATGACCAAAGACCCATAGAAAATAAAGAAATTAGAGAAATAGTTGCGGTCGCCAGAAAAAAAATTGCAGAAAAAATTATAAGTGAAGAAATTTTAGATAAAACACCTTTTGTGGTAAAGTCGGTGGAGAAAGAAATTGCTCTTGTTCTTATACCTCACCATCAGTCAGGCACTTATTGGATTTTAGAAGTTAAGACCAATTTTAGAGAATCTACTGAAAACCCATTTAGAGTTGGTAGAAATCAACTTGTAATTTGGGTGTAAAATAAAAAACCCCCACCGGTACCAGTAGGGGTTGTAATTTCATTTTACCGCTAAGGATAAAATTGAGGAGTTTCACCCAGGAACCTCGTGTCCCATTCCGCCGAGTTATATGGGTAATCTCGGTTCAACCCATATTTTTTATTTCCTTATCTCATATAACAAAGATAATTACTTTTCCTGAATCCTCCAAATATTTTTTATAAATAGTCAAACAATTCTGACGACTCATTTCGTAATCTACGAAGTGCCTTCTCCTTGATCTGACGAACACGTTCTTTTGTTAAACCAAAATCAGATCCGATATCTTCCAATGTTCTTGGTGTTCCTGTCAAACCAAAGTAGTCACCAACAATCACTCGTTCTCTATCGTCCAAACCACTTAAAAGACCCATTAATTTATCTTTAAGAATGTCTTTGGTGTGGAACGCTGCGTCAGGTGCCAAAGCGTCTTTATTCTCAATCATATCTACCAAAGTATCTCCTTCATCGTTGATATTCATATCAAGGTCTATAATTGAGGGGAGTGTGGAGAACTTATCGTCCATTTTCTTACCTGTTTGCTCAACCACCTTCTTTGCCTTCTGTAGATCCTGCACCACATTTACTGGGAGACGTATTGTTCGTGAGTTGTCATTCAATGATTGAATGATTGACTGTTTAACCCACCACACAGCGTAAGAAATAAAACGTAGGTCTTTGTGCCAATCAAAGTTTTTAATCGCTTTCATCAAACCTAAATTACCTTCAGCAATAAGATCCGACAAGTCCAAACCTTGATTTTGGTATTGTTTTGCCACCGTGATAACAAAACGTAGGTTTCCTGTTAAAAGTTCCTCCTCAATTTGTTGTTTCTCAATCAAGGTAAGATCGTTTGACTTCATTCGTGTTGCCAACAGACGTTCTCGTTCTGCGGTCATTACCTTAATTTTTCTAATGTCTTTAAGGTAGTGGTAAATCTCATCTTGATTAATAGGTGCTCCTGTGTTTTTGTCCTTCATATAAGTTTATTAAAGTGATTTTGAAAATTCGTCTAATTTCTGTTTTTCTAATTCTGATAATGACCCAATACCTTCGTTTCCAATCTTATCCAATAATTCGTCTAATGTGAGGTCACAAATCTCAGGTCTTTTAATTCCAAGTATAATATCCGCAAGATCCATAAAATCCTCACCACCTCTAATATCATTTGTTCTCAGTTTAGGTGTAACTGGTTTTAGTTTCTCTTTTGGTTTTTTCTTCAAAGATAATAAATGTTTCATATTATCCTCATCAAAGTTTGATCCGATGTTTCTTGGTTTTGGAATTAAGATGTATTCAAATTGTTGGACATCAATTGCAACAATGTCCATAAAATCTTTCATCTCATCAAATGATAGATCTGACGAAAAGTTGAAGATGGAGTGAAGATCTCCATACATAAACTTGATTTCTTTTGAGGTCATTACGTCAGAGATTAATCCTCCGATTTCTTGTGTTTTTTGTTCTGAGTTTTTTACGTCTGTGTTGTAATAAACAAAAAGTAAGTAATTCATATGTCGTTTTTAGAATGTTCTACAAATATACGGATAAAATTGGGATTGGTTCTATTTTTTACAAAACTTTTGACAAATTGTTTTCTTTTTTAATCTTAACAACGTGATCACCCCAAGTACTAACTATAGAATTGTGACTTATAACGAATATTTTCTCAAAGTAATCTTTAATCTTAGTAAAGAACTCATAAACCATTTCTAAGTTGTCATTGGCAATTTTTCCAAACACTTCGTCTAAAACGACCAAATTTGGTTTTGGTAAACTTGCGATCTTAGTAAGGACAGATCTTAAAGCCAATGATGATATTGTCTTCTCAAAACCCGAACCACTTGTCATTAATTTCTCAACACCAGTTGCGTTGTCAGTCATAATAAACTCAACCTCATTCTTATCGTTAATACGAACCTCCAATTTGAAATAACAGGAGTCCTCCATCAATCGTTGTAATTCAGAGTTGATAAGTGGCATCATTGTTTTCATTATCATTTTTGATATTCCGTTCTTACCATAAAGTTCCAAATAGATTTTATATATCTTCTCCTTCTCTTCTTCTTCCTTGATTGTTACAATTTTCTTTTGGTTGTTCTCAATCTTTTCCTCAATAGATTTAATTGATCCCTCGTTTGTTGTAATGGAAGTATTAATCGTTCTTCTTTGATTCTCCAAATCATCCAACCTTACATCCGCCTTGATTAGTTGTGCTTCAATCTTTTGATTTTCTTGGATCTTATCTTGGATTTCTTCCCACCTTTTGATCTTATCATTTAATGATCCAATCTTCAAATCACAACTTTCAACTGATACCTCATATTTCTCCTTAACCAACTTATTTTTTTCATATTCATCAAACTCTTTTTTGAGTTGCACAAATCCTTTTTCTTTGTCGGATAAATCCGTCATTAACTTGGTTTTTTCTTCTTTTTGACGGATATAACCATCAAGTTCGGCAATTTTGGCGTTTGTGATTGCCGCGTTCATTAACTCAATTCCGCAGTGTTCACACTTAATCCCACCTTCAACTGAAGATTTTAATTTGTTGATTGACGCAATTTCTGTATCAATTTGTACGATCTCTTTGTAATAAACATTGATCTCTTCTTTAACCTTGTCGTGGATTGTTTCTTCATAGAACTCAGAAGGTTCAACAACTTTGATTTCGGATATTTTTGTAAGAAATCCAGATTTCTCACGTTCAATTTCTTTGATTTCATCTTTGGTTTTTTCAGGGTTTAACAAACTTAACTCTTGGTCAATGTTTGTATGTTTTTTCTTCAACATATCATCACGATATGTTTTACCTTTTGTTATTGCTTCGTCAACCTCAACCAATTTTTCTTGACTTTCCTTGATTTGAGTTTGTAACTCAGAAATTGAGTTTTGATGTGTTTCAATATCACTCTTTAATTGTTCTGACGAATAGATATTGGAAATCTTTTGTTTTGAGAACTCAGAGTAGATTTCTTTCGCAACCTCTTCTTTTCTTTTGAGGAACTCAAGACCCATAAAACGTGATAACACCTGACCTCTTGCTGTTGGTTTTGATTCCAACAAATCTTCAAGGTTTGATCCTGTTGTTAGAATTGTCATTAAGAAGTCCTCTTTAGTTCCAATTGAGTTTTTGATAAACGCTTCGGTTTCTCTTCTTTGTTCACCAGTAAAGTTAAGTAAAGTTCCGTCCGATAATTTCTTAAAGAAGTCCAACTCTGTTTTAACGTTCCATTCACCTTTTTTGGATAACTTTCTTTCAATGTTTCTTACAATTACATAATCCTCACCGTCAATGGTTATTTCACCTTTAACGTGAACCTTGTCTTTGTTGGAGAACCTATTGAATATTTCCTCGGCTTTGGTTGTTTTTGTCGTTTCGTTAAAGAACAAAAACATTAGGAGGTCAACGGTAAGTACCGTCTTCCCCCCAAAGTTTGGTGGATCGGATTCAACCACCACAATTCCATTTAACTTATCAAAGTCCAATCTTTGATTCTCACCGTATGATAAAAAGTTTGAGAACTCAATGTTTCGGATATACCATTTCTTAAATTGAGCTTGGTTTTCCTCATCACCTGACATTCTATTCTCAACCATTCTGTTGATACCTAAAACATCCTCACTCTTATCCTCATACCCTTTTGATTTTAGGTAATTTGTGATGAGGTCAAGTTGATATTGTGGATCAGAGATATTCACCGACACATCAATACTTTGCATGGTTTCAGTTTCAACATTCTTTGCTTTGGTAAGAACATTCACATTGGTCGTATTGTATTTCTTTGAGAAATAATGTTTAACACTCTTGAGTTTGTCCTGTGTAAAGTTTTCCGGTAAATCTTCCCATACAACTTGTATGATTGGGTTCTCAAATGTTGAAAAATCCAAATCTTTTATCATAATTTCGTAATTAAATGTTTTTGGTGGATTGAATAAATCCATATTTTATACTTCTGTTTGTGTCTCTTCTACGACTTCAACATCTTCAAATTCTTTGTTAATTTTCGCAGATTCTTCAGGATTTGGTGTGAATTTAAATGCGTGCTCAACAATTTTTTCTTCAACAATACTCATATCCAATTCTTGCTCTCCAATTTGAGCCTTTAGCTCATCGTCTTTCAATTTATCAAGTTGTTGTTGAACTAACATATCAAATGCTTTTTGCATTCCTGATTTTTTTTGTGCCAACATTGTATTACGTTTGGCGACTTTTCTTCTGTGTTCCTTCGCTTTTTTACCCATTTTATTTGTTATTAATTATTGTTATTTGGTCTATTTTCTTCAAACCACTCTACTACACCATTAATTGCCCATACAGCACCCGCGGACAACATTCCGTCAAAGAATATGGAAATATATTTATTAAGTCCAATCATTTCATGCCAAGGTGCAAACAATGTTAAGGACATAAAAAATCCTACCCAAGTTGATGTACAAAGTACGCATTGTATCAATCCTGATAGAAACGCAAATATTGGTCTCAATAAAAACCACCCTATATTTGGTTGAGCGTTATTATGTATCCAATTTCTTAATCCGTTAAAAATTGATCCGTAAACAAGAATGTTTGTCATCCCGTAAGCTGCGATCATCCACATTAAAATTATCATATTCGTCTATTTAAATTTGATCCCCTCATAAGGTAAGCCTGATTTTGATTACCATTAAGAAGTTCACGGTTTATTTTTTCCAATTCTTTAATTTGTTCGTTCTTTTGTTGTAACTCACTTCTTAAGTTTTGGAGTGTTTCTTGTAACATTTTTGTCTTATCATTTGTTACGAAAATGTCTAAATTACGTCTAAGTTCGTCTAACTCTTCGTCCTTTTTAGACATTTCATTTTGGAAAATATTTTCCATTTCTTCTGTTTTAGTGGAAAATTCTTGTCTAATATTGTCAATTTCAAGGGTCTTAGTGGAAATTTCTCCGTTTAACTGGTCTATTTTTGACAACAACTCATTTACTTGAGTATCGTCAGAGGTTTGGATTATTTTCTCAACCTCTTTTATTACTTCAACAGGAACTTCTTTAATAACCTCAACAATTCTATCAACGGGAACCTCAACTATTTTCTCAACTTCTTTGATGACTTCCACAGTAACTTCCCCGCTAACTTCCCCACTAACTTCCCCACTAACTTCCCCACCTAAAAGACCGTATTTTTTAATATCAAAACCTTGTTTAAAACATAGGTATATGAAATTATCAACATCCTTTATCCCTTTGGACTCACATAATGCAGACACTGCCTGCATTATTTCTCTACTAAATATTTTGGAGTTTTTCGGTTCCATTCTCAATATCTTCAAATGATTTTATGGAGAACTTTAGAAATGGTTTTGGGTTTGGTAAATCAACATAAGAATACTCTTTTGATTCAACATCATAAATTCCATATCCGTGTCTTCCAATACTTTCACCAATGTTTTGTTGGATTGGGCTACCAATCATATACCCTTTACCTGTTTTGAACTTGAACTCTTGTCTTTTGTGAATGTCTCCACATAACACGGTTTCTAATCCGTCAAACTTTTCAACGTCGTATGCCTCCTCACCAAAATCAAAACCAAGATCAGTTTTCATACCCTGAATTGGCCCGTGAAATAACCCAATTCTTCTACCTTTTGATTCAGTAATGTCTGGTGGAATATTTCCTTGATATTGAGAATAAACACACCAACTAATGTTCTCATCCTCATACACACCTCTATCTCTATAATAAAAAATATTTTTACTATTCATTGAATTGATGATTGGAGTTAGCGCGTCCAACCTTTCTGTGTTATTAACAAGGAAGTCGTGATTACCCGGTATAATGATAGTTGGCGCAATATATGAACATTCTCTTAATAACCATCTAACCATTTCAATAAGTTCAGGTGTCATTTGGTTTTTTGAATGTACTAAGTCACCAGTGAATACAATACGATCGGGTTCTAACTCTCTCCATTGTTCAATGGCAGTTTCCAAAATTGATTTATATAAATCGTGATCTTTAAAAAGACGGATATGTAAATCCGAAAAGTGTATAAGTTTCTTAATCATTTAATTGTTCTTTTGTTCCGCAATATACTTCGTATGGTGGTCTGTAGGGATCATCTTTTACCGGAAATGATGGATTTACAGGAAATGGATTTACAGGTATGGGAATTCTAAATGGGTCATCAATACCAATATTATTACCCTCTTTAACCTCTTTCATTTTTTCTTGGATGGTCTCAATATCTTTTTGTGTAAAGTCAGTCCATCTTCTATTGGTCATAAAACCATCTAACCAAATATAAAATTCTTTATGTGTCATATTTTTAGTCAATGAATAATTCAAAGTCAGCGTTAACGTGACCACACTCGTTACACATATAAGTTGGGAATGGCACAATCGTGTCTTCGTGACTTCCTGTTAATAATGCCGGTACTTTTTTGATCATAGTTACTTCCTTGAAGAACTTTGACTCACATTTTTCACACTTGATAGTTTCTTGTTCTTTCAAGTTAATTTTTGGTCTGATAATATCGTCGCTCATTTTATAATATAATTTACGTTTATTTTAATGGGTAATAGTTGATCCCAACTAGTTGTTGTTACCCAAGTGGGTGTAATTGTTAATTCCATAGTTAATAATAAGTTATTTTTTAAGTTTAGTCAAATATTGTTTCATATCCATATCTAATATTGTATTCATAGTTTTTTTAGATACTCTATATTCGTGATATTCTCTTTCATCTGTAATCAAAACAACAATACATCCCAATAGTTGTATGTTTTCATACTTGGTTCCCTCTAACATTTTCAGAAGTAATTTACCATAGAAAGGTAGTTGAGTATTGTAGTGACCTAAAGCATTATCAGGTAAATCTTCAAATGGTTGCTTCATTTTTTTTGTGTAACGAGTAACCGCAAAGTTTTTTGGTTTGTTAGATTTCCAATCCGTTATTAAAATACCAATATTACCATTAGTTCCAACAACCAACCAAACCTTATCGGGTTGACCTGTATATTCAAGTTCAGGGTGCCCTAAAACCATCTCCGTATCAATCAATACACATCCTCTCTCTTTAAGAAGTTCAATGTAATACTTACCGGCCATAATCATAGTGTCACTTTTGATAATCTGTTCCGCGTCACAATCAAAAATTGGTTGACGAACAACCTTCTCAATTCCAAATTCTTTAAGAGTGTGTTCTTCCAAAAAGAAGTGACAACGAGACCCCAAGTTTGTTGATTTTCTACCAGCTTCCGCCCACTCTTCCATCAATCTTTCGGCTTCATCAGGATCACCACCTGCTTTATTAAACGCAGCTTGTTCTGTTGGGAAGTCATCGTAAAATATCTTCATTACTTTAGATACAGATGGGAAATCTGATCTTAAATTTCCGTCCTTATCCAACATTGTGTATTTATGACTTTCCTCCTCAAAGGTAAGTTGGAACTCATTTTGTCTCTCGGCAATGATGTCCCGTATTTCTTGTGCAATTTTTTTTAAATCCATTATCTTATAATATGATAGTATTCATCTTTTATTTCACCTCGTAGGTCAGCGATATCTTTATCATCGGGTAATTTAATTAACTTTATTCTACCCCATAAATCACCACCGTGTAATTCGTGATATAGTTTTATTGAGTTTTGCCATGCGTCAGCATCCAAACAAATAATTATGTTAGCCTTAGCCTTTCTATAAATTGTCTCAAACAAAAGTTCTGACATATGTTTACCCAACATTGGTATCGCATTGTCTAAAAACAAACCATCAAACGCTCCCTCAACTAAATAAACATCTTTATTCCAATCAATTAAACTTTCCCAAAATATAATTTTGTCTTTCTCCGCAATCGGGTTTTTATATTTTGCTCGGGACATAGGGTTCCAACTTCTTGCAATATAATAGTTTAATTCACCTTTTTTATCGTAAGATGGAATGACGATACGACCGGCGTGGTCTCCTTTATCGCAAAATCCAATTCCAAATTTTTCAATCATATCATCGGTAATTCCACGACTTTTAAGATAATTCATCGCTTGTCTTCTAACGGGGTATACCGTACTTGACTCTTTGAATAGGGTAAATCCTTCAGGTAATTTGAGTGCTTTTTTACTTTTCTCTCGTTTTACGACAGTTTCGGGTTTAAGGACATTATATAGTTTTTTATGTTTCTTGTTTCCGTACTTATCAAACAACTTACCTAAAGACCCGTGAGTTCCCTCTGAATCACCGCAGTTCCAACATTTGTATACGTTGCTAACATAATTCACTTCCAAATTGTGCTTATTCCTACCATCATCGCAAATTGGGCAATTGAATGAAATTTGTGCGCGATTGGGGTAGTGAAGTCCGTGATCACCAAGAACATCTTCCAATAACTCAACTAAAGCTTCATTTTCATCCATCCCTTATAATATAAACATAAACTTTCAATACATCAACTACACAAACTTTTGAGTTCTTTTATATTTATTGTTGATATGCCAACACAAATCACCATTTCTACACTTTCGGGTTCTACACCTTTTGACGTTTATACTTGTGACACAGGTTATACAACCTGTATTTATATATCCACAATAACGTCAGGACAAGTACCGTATAGTTTTGATTTACCTTTCATTCAAGAAGGTATGGCATCTGTGGGAATTAAGGTCGTTGATAATAACAGTTGTATAATTGAATCTAATATCATAATATAAAATGGCTTGCACAAATTTAGGTCAATTCTCATTTAACGCATTAACAGATGCTAATATATGCTATTCAGCATTAACAACAACATTATATGGCGATTCTCTACTGACCGGTGTTACAGTTTATTCAGATTACGAATGTAAGATACTCGCTACTCCAGGTTACTATTGTAACGGTATTAACATTTATGCACTAAACGGATTAAGTGAAATTAGGTCAATAACCGCTTGTCCTTGTACTTTATTTTATTGTGTCCATAATGATATAACTTATAATGATAATTACCAATGGAAGGGAACTTATAATGGATATAGTTATTATTCTGGTTTAACCACCGGTAAGTTTATATTTTATTCCACATCAGAAACAAGATGGTGTTTAGCATCAAATCTTGGTGATCCTTGTGTTCAATTTGGCCCTTACGGTAGTACATCAAATTGTCCCGATCTTGACGATACGGTTATGTATGATGGTGCTTGCGTAACCACAACAACAACAACAAATCCTTGTACGACATTTGATTTTGATGCTGTTTTTGATTGTTTGGTACCGGAATCTCCAACTCCAACACCAAGTAATACTCCAACACCCACACCAACTCCAAGTCCGTCACCATCAAACCCTTGTGGTGGTAGAAGTATGACGGTTACATCAAGTGGATACACTCCTACTCCAACACCAACAATGACTCCAACACCTACACCATCACCACAAGTGACTCGTCCTTGTAATTTTTCAGGTGAGGTGATCTTTAACGCATTCTCCGAATACATGCAGTGTGCCAATAGTAAGAAGTTTAAAGATTGTTTTACGGGTATTGATTATTACACTTCTGAAGTTGTTTTAGTTTCAGGAACTACATCACCAAAAGAAAATTATATTTATAATGCTGTAATCAACGGTCAAGGATATTGTGTGATATATGAAGGTTTATATGAAAACATAAGTGGTGTTGATAATATCTCATTAACAAGTGAGGTTGGTTCATCATTAGATGGTGCTTGTTTGGATTGTTTACCTAATTTAACTCAAACCCCAACACCAACACCTACATCAACCCCTACACCAACACCAAGTCCTTCACCTTGTGTTAGTTATGAGTATAGAATAACCAATCAGAGTCCAGTACCCGTTAAATTTGATTATATTGGTTGTGGTGGATCTGAATCTCAAAATGTTCCATCATATTCCGCATCTATTATCTGTGCATCGGTGACTCCAACAACCACATCACCTAATATACAAATAGAATCTTTAGGTTCAATTTGTATATAAAAAAAAATATCGTCTAAAAAGACGATATTTACGATTATCGGTATTTTAACCGATATTAAGCCCAAATTTCTTTTAACCTCATAAACCCTAATACACAGGTATAGGCATCTGTTTGGTCAAAGTTTTCTTTCTTAAGTGTGTTGTTTTTGGTATATAACCACTTGATTTGAGGTTCTCTTTTAGCGACTTTATCCCAAATAATCATTTTTTTATCAGCATCTTTTGGGAATCCACCAAATAAAACAAATTTCTTCTTATCATTCTCTCTAACCAAGTCGGGGAACGCAAACTTCCTTGAGTTATATGTTGATATAAACTCAGGTACAATACCTAATATATTATATATCTCTTTAAAGATAAAACTATTAAACCTTAATAATGTTTGTATGGTGTATACGTTATTAGAATTAAGTAATGGCTCTTCAATAACTACTCTTACGATTCCAAGATCCTTATATTGTTTTAATTTCTCGGCAAAAATTTCTGATTTCAATAACAACTCCTTAAGTTTATCATCTTCGTTTTTATCCATCTTTGGTCTTGGTGAGACGTGGGTTAGTTCCATTAATTCTTGAGTTTTGATATCAAATAACGCCCACCCTATGGTTCTTGTTGAAACGTCTAAACCTAAAACTTTAGGTGAGTTTTTTAAATTTTTTGCCATAAACAATAATGTTTTTTAATATAATAATGTAAAACAATAAAAATTGTAGTTTTTTAGAAATCTAACTTAACGACGTACTGTTGAATGCCTTGTCTTAATACCGGTGATTGTAGTTTAGACATAACCAATATGTCTTGATTCTCATCCAATAAAGCGATTTCGGTAACATATGACTGTGTTCCAGGTGTCCAAGTTGGGTTCTGTGAAACCAAGAACTCGTTGAAACTTAAGTTGATTTTATATTTCATCTCATATATTGTTGCTTGAATATCTGTCTCTAAACTACCGTAAAAGTAATACTCGTCACCAAAGTTAAGTTGTTGTCCTGTTGCGCCGTTTTGAACCAATTCAACGTAATTATTCAAATTGTAGTAAGGCGCTGAACTGTAATTTTCTGCAGTAACGATAAACGTAGTTGCCGTTAAGGATTGTTGCGTTACATACCCATTTAAAAACAAATCACTTATCTGAGAGGTAAAATCAATCAATCTCCATTGTGTTGGGTCAGGTCTTTGACCTACTTCCGTTTTTTGAGCCAACACTTGGAACTCGGTTGCGTAGAATCCTGCTGGAACAGTACAAGTAGGACAAGATGTTGTTGTTGTCGTAACATAAGGTTCTTGAGATGTTGTAGTTGTCGTTGTTGTTGGGGTAAACCCAGGTTGTACAAGACAATTAAACTCACCACCAAATCTAACAGCCACATTCTGTGGTGTGTCAGGTGTACAAACATTTGCGGTTCCTACAACACTTGTATAGTAATTACTGTGTAGTGAGTTTGTAAATGTATTGGTGTTTGATAATCTATAAGTAACCCAAAGAGTTTCGTTACCACCAGTTAATACCCCTGTAGAGTTAGAAACTCCACCTGTATTTGGTGTAATTAATGAAACTTGTGGTGCCGGTAAAGTCCAGTTTCTATTTGATTTATATGATAATGCCGCAACAATTTCTTCGTCATCAATAATAATCAATTTAGAATCAGGGAATACTTTACCAATTCTACTTGGTAATCCATTTGGTTGAGCAAATGTGTCCCAAAGGTTATAGTATCTTAAACCAGGTTGGTTCATATTGTCAGATACACTTGATTTAATATATTGTACTTGGAATAAGTTTTTACCATCAAACCCCGGAGGATCAACCCAAAAAGTTTGACCGTAACAACATTCAGGGTTTTTGTGCCACATCAAAGTTGGTATATGTAATTTAAAGTTCCTTGCCTGTCCTTGAGTGTTATCAGGATTTTGAGTATCGTAAGGTTCTAAAGCAAATTTTTCTCCATAGAAAAAATCTATTGTTTGATTCGTATAGTGAATGATCGCAATTGCTTTTTGTTCTTCAGGTGTTACAACTTTCTTTTCACCAAAAGAGTTATAATAGTAAACAGAATCTGTTGATGTCTGAGCACTTGATGTGGTATAACCAAAATATTCTTTTTGACCAATATAATTAATTGATCCGAATTTAGTATAATCTTGATATGTACTTGAGTTTAGTCCGGCAGGACTTTCTGTCCACGGAATGTTCATATTCCAAATTTTAACATCAAATTGATCGGTATCACAAACCGATTCAAAATCAATAACACTTTGACTCCAATGTGGTTCAGGTGTAAAACTATCGTACAATGGAACCATTTGTGGTGGGTAGATTAAAGTTCTTGCCCAACAATCAATAGAAAGATCTGTAAAATCAGGTGTTGATCTATCTAAAGTTAAAACATTGCCACAAACCGCAACAATTCTATATGTAAGGATTGAAAAGCAACTAATTACATCTTTATTACAATCAGGTACCGGTGGTAACGGACACTGTGGTGTATTTGAAGGTGTTAAGCACGGTGTATGTGTTGGGGTTGGTGTTGGTGTTGCCGAAGCGCAAGGTATTGACGCAGTTGTTGACGGTGTTGGTGTTGGTGTAGGCGTTTGACCCACAGATGCGGTTGGTGTTGGTGTTGGTAAATTACTACAAGAACAATCAGTTTCTGCTCTACCATCATAATAAATGGTGATGAAGTCTCCAACGCTAGGAGTGTTATCATTTTGAGTATTACAATCCATTCTCTGAACCGTAATTTCATTTGTGCCGTTCAATGAAGACATATTAACCACATAGTTAGGTGTAATAACATAACTATTGTTTACAAGTGCTTTCCAATTTACGGTTGATGCGGTTGTATTTCCTGTGAAGAAACCTCTCATAGCAGCTCTGTTATAAACAGATTCAATACCAGAATCCATAAATGGAATTCCATATATATTTGTCTGACCTTCGTCAACTAAATAAGGGTATTTAATGTATTGTCTATTTGATTCTGGAACACCAGAACTATTTTGTGAATTAAACTCCGGTTCTAAAACAACCGTGTTAGTTTGATTATAAGTATCGGGAAGTTTGTTGTATGAAACTTCACTATCACCCAAAGCAAAATATGTTATTCTGAAGTTACCCTCAGATAACCTTTGTCTACCTGTGTCCGTAACACGAGTATTGACTAAACCTGATGTATTTTTTATGATGTATGCCATTATCTGATAAATATTCTTATATTAAGAAAGGTGGTCTTGGGTTTATTACGTTTATATCACAACAACTACAGTTGTTCATTAAAACATTGGTAATGTTTATTTGATAATTACCCGCAGCCTCAACACAGTCACCAACAGGGCTATTTACAATACTACTTGTTGTTGATCCATTTATTGTTTGATTACTACCCATTGTAATTGTATTCATATAAGTTACATTCTCATAAAGTATCGTAATTGGTGAATCCGCAGTACACGGCCCACCCAAAGGAACTGTTGTGTTTTGTACATTATCCAATGTCATATTTCCGATTCCAGTTATCGTTGTTGTATTATTATATGTTGGTGTAGGTGATAACGTATCGGGGTAATAATAGAACGTTGATTGATGAACCAAATCAAAAGTTATGGTTACCCCATTAGGTAATGTTGGTGTAGTAATACTGAATAATCCAGTACTATAATTGATATCTAATTCTAAAACATAACTAGATATTTGGTTTGTGGTATTAACTGTTACAGACGTAGATCCTATAGTTGTATTTGAATCTTGAACAAACACAGAATAGCTTCCTGGTGTTAATCCATTAAATATTGGTGACGGTTGGTATGACAATCCTCCATTAATTGAATATTGATATGGTGATTGTCCTCCTGATGCGGTTACAATCAAACTACCATTTTCACCACACAATGCGTCGTTTACAACCACAGACACCGACACGGTATATGCAGAAGAACATAGTCCCTCAATAATATCCAAACTTAATACTTCAGGTGAACCCAAAACTTGCCAATTACTAATTGGTGGATCTGAAGGATCATTATTAATTAATAAAACAGATGGATTTGAGTACCCTGTCATTGTCCATTGTGATGGTGTTGACCCTGTATTCCAATATATAACATATTGGTTTGTTACTGAAGACCAACTTGGTTGTCCGTTAATATCTAAACCAGGTGTTAAATCAATTTGTATTGTATCAGTTAACACACCCGGTGTATTACTTCTAACCACCAATGTTGCACACAAAGGGTTAGTTATTTTAGGGATTACAGGTAAAGTACAATTACCTGGATAAGATTCTTCAATAAAATATGTTGAACTACCGCTTATTGTCCAAGTGTCTCCTGATGGGTATAAATAACCACCATTATTTAATGACTCATAAAACGATCCCTGACAATCTAAACTCTCACAGAAAATCCAAACATTTTGAGATTGACTCCAAAACACATAACCTAATACAGTTGTCCCATATTGTAATTTATAATACGGTTTACCATTTTTCAACCCTAAACTGTCTGTTGATATGTACACTAAACTATCTTCAACAATACCTGAAACAACAAAACACATACCCGAAAAAGTGGTAGTTTCTGCAGTTAAAACACATTTTGTAAATGCGGTAAAATCATTATAATAATCTGTAACGGTCGCTTTGTATTCACCAATACCTAAATTCATTAATGCCGGTGCGTAACTTCCTGAGTCCCAAGCAACTGTATAAGGTGGCGTTCCTCCCGTTATAATTAAAGCAGTTGCCCCATCAAAAGACGTATCGCTTGATGGTTGTAAAACCGAACAAGTTACCCCCATTGGGAATATCGTTATGACATCACATTCGTTTGATCGTTTAATACTTGGTGTTGTTGAATTTCCCATTATCTATATAAATAATCATATATTGTATTTTTGAATATAAGTTTTCATATTCTCAATATATTTTATTGTGGAACTATCCTTGTCTATGTAGTCAAAGTGGTTAGGGTTCTCTCTCATTTTTAATATAGGATCAGTATTAATATAATCACCTTTGTAGAATTTTGTAGTTTTTAGGTTATCTGTGACACCAGCCATATGTAGTATTGGGTGTTGCTCGTATTTTTTAATATTATCAGTAGCCCAAGAAAAACCCATTTCATCTGATATCTTTGTTTCAAAACCATACATCCATAAGTTCCAAAGTAATGCCCACATTTCTGCCGTCCAAAACTGAATTTGACCCGGATTAATCGGAAATCTTTTTTGGTAATTTAACATTTGATCGTACAACTTAATTGAATCTTTATAGATCTTATCCCATAATTCACAGTTTGAGTTCTTAATAAGGTATTGTCCTCCACCTGAATTTTTTTGATTGGTTTTAATTGTATCAACGTCAATTCCAATAACTTCAGACATTTCACTTATAAGTTGTCCCTTTTCGGTGTTTGGGTGTTTTTGTTCATATCTCCCACAACAATCCATAATGTAACCATATCCAATATAAGCTATGGTATCAGACAAATAACAAACCTCATCCTGTAATAACTCATCAAAACTCGGTAGTTGGTTGAGGATTATATCTGCATCGTGTAGAAAGAATAATTTACCGTGATCAGGATTTGACTGAATCCATTTTGATATGAGATACGGTTTTATACTTGGTATGTAATGTTTCCTTGCCCTTTCATCCACAAAGTAATGTATGTTAATACCTAACTCTTTTAATTGTTCTGATTGGGGGGATGGTTTTGTTTTACCTTGGACTAACCCTAAAACTACGTGTATTTGATCCGGTTTAATTCCTTTTTCTATAAAATTATGGACATATAACTTTATTTGCCAAATAAAATAGGGGACATCTGGTTGTGCCGAAACAAATAGTATGTTTTCCATAAAGGAAAATTAGATTAAAATACAATAAAGTGAATTAATTTTTTTGTTTAGAAAATTTTGTTCAATACGAAAATATCACTGTAAATTGAGTTACCCGTATCGGTACTACCCCAACTTATTAATATATCCAAAGTATTGGGGATTGTTGTATCAAATGTGGTATTATTGACCGTATTAAAAGAAAACCCTTCAACATTACCGTTACTTGTTTTAGTGTAATGAAATGTACCTAAGGAAACTATTGACGCAACTCCAGCGGATCCAATTTGTCTTATAGTAAAATTAATTGACATATCCCAAATATCATTGGTGGTCACTGGTAGTGTTTGTGTCCCACTATCAAGTAAGACCACAGAATTTGCCTTTACTCTAATGTTTATTGTCTCATTATTTTTTGAGTTCATAACACCAGCAATATCCGCTCTAAAACTATCACCAACACTAAAACCATTTGCTGGAACACTCAAAGTTCCTAAACCTCCGTTAATAAGACTTGTCTCAACTGTCGTTGCACTTATTACTGTACTATTACCTGTTTGAGCAAATAACCCATATGCTGTTGGTCCCGGAATTTGTTTAACTTTTATATTACCTGTTGATGAATCTCTTGTTAAATAATTCGCACTCAAACTAGTGTCAGTAGTTGGTGTTGATGAAATATTAAGTGTGGATGCCGTTAAACCCCCGTTAATTCTTGTATTTCCACTAACATCAAGTCTTAATCCGGCATTTGTTGTTGTTCCAATTCCAACAGAACTACCAGACATCTTAACTAGATCCGCATTGTTTACTCTAAAGTTTATGTAGCTTGATGAAAATGAATTGTTAGTCGCAAACATATCAATACCGACAGGTACACTTGAATTATCTGAAATTCCTAATTGGGTGATTCTGTTAGAGTTCAAATCGTCTCCACCACTTGATGCTATAAATGGCCCTTCTTTGTTAACACCACCTGTGGATGTAATTAATAATTCTCCAGTTCTTTGATAAATAGATCCATTAACATCTAAGTCATAGAGAGGGGAGTTAATACCAATTCCCAATCTTTTATTTGTATTATCCCAAGTAAAGCCAGTAGTTTGAGTTACCGTACTTGCCGAACTTTGGAATAGGACACCTCCCGTAAAACCAGATTGAATCTGTGTGGAGTTAACAACTATAATGCCGCTTGGTAAATTAAGATATGTTGTTGCAGAAAAAGTATTTGCACTTAATCCACCCGTAAAAATAGTACCCCCAGTCACAGTTCCTCCTGATAATGGCAAATAAGCTAATCTTGGTAAATTGAAATATGTTGTTGCCGAAAAAGTATTTGCGGTTAATCCGCTCGTAAAAATAGTGCCTCCAGTCACAGTTCCACCAGATAATGGTAAATAAGGTAATCTTGGTAAATTAAGATATGTTGTCGCAGAAAAAGTATTTGCACTTAATCCACCCGTAAAATTAGTACTACCCGATACGGTTCCACCTGATAAAGGTAGATAAGGTAATATTGGTAAATTAAGATATGTTGTCGCAAAAAAAGTATTTGCGCTTAAACCATTCGTAAAATAAGTGGGATAAATCACAGTTCCACCGCTAAACCCAATAGATCCAATTGCTTGTGCGAATTGTTGGACGGTCGCTTTATATGAAGATCCTGCCGGATTTTGGGAAGTGTCTCCGGTAATAACAATATGAAATAAATCATTTAATGTTACACCAGAAGCTAGTATTTGATCAGTTAATAATGCCATCTTACTAATAAATACTTGATTATTGGAATTGGTATATATCTCCATCCATAAAAAAGAAATATTCTAAGTCTTGGAATTGTTTTGGTAATGATGGGTCAATACTACAATTTAATATTTCAGTTAGACTACACCCAACAGAATCAACTAATGTTAGTTGTAAGGCAGGTGCGGTATTAAATTGAGCCGGTAGAGTAAATACGATTGGAAACGAATATCCGACACCTAAATAGGAACAATTATTACCATAAACATCACACGCTATACCACTAAATGGTGGTGTTACGTTAGTTGCTGATGATATAATAACCTGTGTTGCCATATTATGAACAACTTACACAAGATATATTGTAGTCAATCATTAGATTAACTTTTATCTCCGTATCTTGTAATGGATTTATTTGTTGGGTAACACAGTTTTTAGTAATATCATCACAAGATGTTGTTATTGTTATTCTATTTGAGGTTATGTCAACTGTAACACTTGATATCCCTGAAAAACTTTCTAAAATGTCTGTAATTGCATTTGCCCAAACTAAGTCACTTGGATAATCTGTCGCTCCTGTTGAAGTATAGAACTGTGTTTGAGCTGATTGTCCGCTAACCTCAGCA
>Ga0164292_10000768_pt1 | contig 25536 bp, 27 predicted proteins | sample GEODES117metaG_FD_111486 | JGI IMG/M metagenome (GOLD analysis project Ga0164292, IMG submission 111486) | Eutrophic lake water microbial communities from Lake Mendota, Wisconsin, USA - GEODES117 metaG | ecosystem: Environmental > Aquatic > Freshwater > Lake | place: USA: Lake Mendota...
GCGCAACGAGCGCTTCAGGGAGCGCGGTGCCATATTTAAAGGAGTAACCACTGGCGCAGTGCAGGTGGGTGAAAGCAGGGGTGGGGGCAACGGCCATAGCCCTACTTACCTCCCTAGTTATTCGAACAAATGTTCGAATAACTACCCTAGCCGCCACCGCAGACAACGGGCAACCCCCCTTTTTTTTAGGGGGAGGGAGGGGCGTCTTCCGCTCTCCCACTCCCGAATTGACTGGTCCCTGCCAGCGCCACACTCCAATATCCCGCCCTATCGATAGATAGTTGAGAGAATTACCCGGTGACTATCGGTGAGCTCGCTGGCAAGAGCGCCGTCGTCACGGGCGCCAATCGCGGAATCGGTGCCGCCATCGCAGTCGCCCTCGCCCGCGCAGGAGCGGACATCGTTGGCGCAAGTCGTCACATGAACGCAGATGAAGAAATCGCCAAAGAGGTTAGAGCTCTTGGTCGCAACTTCACGCCCATAGCAGCAGATCTGAGCGTGCGCGAAGAGAGCACAGCTTTTGCCACGCGCGTGCTCGAGCTAACTCCGCGCGTTGACATTCTCGTCAACAACGCAGGCATCACTGCCCGCTACCCCGCTGCGGAAATCCCACTCGAGGAATGGGATCGAGTAATCGAGGTAAATCTCAACTCGCAATTCATTCTTGCGCAAGGTTTTGGAAAGCACATGATCGACAATGGTTCAGGGCGAATCATCTTCATCGCTTCCATTATGTCTTTTCAAGGTGGGCTTCAAATTCCACCGTATGCGGCGAGTAAACATGCGATCATCGGTTTAACAAAAGCGCTCTCAAATGAATGGTCAGCCCTTGGCGTGAACGTCAACGCAATTGCACCGGGATACATCGCTACCGATCACAACACAGCGCTTCGCTCCGACCCGGTTCGAATGCCCGAAGTGACATCGCGAATTCCGATTGGTCGATGGGGGGTCTCCGAGGATATTGCTGGCACCGCAGTCTTCTTGTCAGGCAGCGGGGCTAATTACATCTCGGGCTCAGTGATCACTGTGGACGGCGGCTGGGTCGCTAGATAGCCAGAAACACGCCGCACTTAATGGGGTGTAGGTAGTTGAATCTTCAACTTCTTTTGGTATCCTAGATGTTCAACAGAAGAGTAACTACATAACAAAGGAGCTCCATGGACATCGTCCTTATCGTGGGCAGAATTCTTTTCGCCCTCATCTTCATCAATTCCGGATTTGCACACTTCTCACAGCGTGCGGCAATGACCGGTTACGCACAATTCAAAAAAGTCCCTGCTGCAAAGTTGGCAGTGCCACTTAGCGGTCTAATGATTCTTCTTGGTGGCCTCTCTGTTGTGCTTGGTCTGTGGATGGATCTTGGCGCGCTTCTTCTTGCAACCTTCTTGATTGTTAGTGCATTCATGATGCACAACTTCTGGACGATTGACGATGCAAATCAGAAGATGACTGAGACGGTGGGTTTCTTTAAGAACCTCTCCCTCGCTGGCGCTGCTCTAATTCTTTTTGCTGTCGTAGCAAATGGCGGCGACTTGGGCGCAAACCTCGGAGATATCTCACTCTTCAAGAATTAAATCCTTCCTACCTAAAGACCCGATCAGCAAACTGGTCGGGTCTTTTGCATTACCCTACTTATTATGTTTGATGTTTTAGCAGCGGCCCTTCTTGGAAGTGTGATGGGCGCCGCGCTGGGGTTGGTAGGCACCGGTGGCGCCATTTTGGCTGTTCCAGCTCTTGTTTACCTCTTCGACTTCCCCGCCTTGGAGGCGACTACCGCCTCTCTCGTGATTGTGATTGCTGCAGCAATGGTGAGTGCGCGTGCGCGTGCAAAAGCCGGACAAATCGATTACCGGCGCGCCTTCGTTCTCTGGGCGATTGGATTGGCCGGGAATGCGGTCGGCGCCATCGCATCTCAGCGAGCTACAGATTTCATACTGCTCTTTGGAATCTCAATCATCATTCTCACGGCATCAGTGAGTATGTATGTGCGTTCATTTCAAGGTGAGATTGTCGCAAAACACCGCCATCCCATTGCACTTCCGATATTAGGAACGCTCATCGGTTTCATTGCAGGGTTCTTCGGTGTCGGTGGCGCCTTCCTCGTTGTGCCCACGTTAATTCTTGCCTTTGGTGTATCTGCCCACATAGCCGCAGGCACTGGGTTGATCGTCATGCTCCTTAATAGCTCCACCGCACTCCTTGTTCGCTATGAACTATGGAACAACGTGCAGTGGAAGATTCCACTAGTGATTCTTATAAGCGCTGTTGTTGTGGCATGGGTAGCTGCTGAAAAGGGAACGCGATTGAAATCAAAATCTCTTGAACGTGGATTCGCCGGGTTGCTGCTTTTTGTCGGTCTCTTTACCTTTATTGAGACAGTCTTTCTCTCCTAAGAAATAGGACGAACTCATCGTCAGAGCTCTTATTGTCAATCTCAACGCGCAGTCCAAATTCATCGAACTTCTCTACTGTGCTCACGAATTCTCGCATCGAATCAGTCACTGAAGTTCTACATCTGAGCGTGAGCTCGGCTCTTTCGCCATTGACTACTGCTTGAATCAAAGAGCCATTGGGCACATCTGATGCGATTGCTAAAAATCTATCCCGCACCAATTGCGGGATCGGGCGAACATCTTCATCACCATGAATGGACTTCACATCGAGCCAATGATTCATAGAGACCACTTCTCGAACGAAATCGCTGGCAAGGAGCGTTAACCCCGCACTTGAGACGGGGTCTATCTGCATTTCTGCCCGCAACTGGGAATCAATCCTTCGTAAAGCGGTCTGTGCTTCTAGCGAAATCGGACCTGTTGAATTGGAAAGCGAGTGAATCGTCTCTTGCGCCAAAGTGTCCAATTCAAGAATCTTCTCAAAAGCATTGTCATTTCTCTCAATATCTTGGATGAGCAACAAATTCTTTTCAATCCGAGCTTCTTGGAATTTCTCAACGCGCTCAACGCTTCTATACACAACAAAGAAAACTAACCAGACAAACAAAAATGAGAAGAGCGTATTAAGAACTGGAAAATTAAATATGAAGTTGCAATTCTGAGGAAATAAATCATGAAAAGGAATAACAAGGTAGAGAAATATCGGATAGGAAATAGCGGTTACTTGCCACTTGCCCCAAAGCATGATGATAAAAAGTCCATAAACGACAGAGTTAATGACCCACTGAAAGGGTTGCGCACTAACACATGTCAACGGATCAAGATCAAGCGAAGCGATTACTAATAGGAGACCTACGCCCAGCAGCGAGCTCGATATCCAACCAAGGCGCGCACGTTTTACAAAAACCAGATAAAGAAGTGCCAATAGCGAAAGAAAGCCAGAAATCTGAGTTGCATATTGGCCAGGCCACCAAATCGCTAGCACAGGGAAGAAGAGAACTCCGGTCATAGCTGGCCCGAAAAGTGTTAAAAGCGCCATGTACCGCCCGTGAGCGATCGCGCTAAAGCGAGGAAATTCCAATAGATCGCCACTTTCGTTAAGAGGCATCGTCGGTAACTCGATTCGCACCACTGTACCTGTTTTGTTCTTGCTCTCATTCTCGTTTTTCTCAATAGCAAAAGAGCCGCCTAAGGTTCGTATTGATTGCCCCATGACGAGATTGGTTCCGATACCACTTTGGTTTGAGGTGGTGGAGCTTGCACCATCATCTGTGATCACTATGGAAACTCTGCCTCGCTCGCGCTCCCCCGCATTCAAGCCCGGCTCATTTGTTGTACGCCAGTTAATTTCGATATTCCGCGCCTTCGCATGTTCAATCGCATTGCGTAGCGCTTCACGAACGACTCTCTCGATAGCTTCTGCTACTTGCGGATCTAAATGAAGATTGACGCCTTGCGAGATTATCCGCACTTTCTCATGCACCGCGGCGTTATCGATTCCTGCGCGTATCGCACCAATTACAGAGCCCGACCTGCGCTCTTGCGCTTTGGTCATTAACGCTCGATCCTGGCGAAGAGATAGCTCGATATCCGCCTTTAGTTCTTCCATCGGCGTATTCTTCAAAGTCAAGATTGACCTGATGGTATTTAAAGTAGTTTCATGAACACGAATCACCAATTCACGCCAATACTTTTGACTTGCTTGCGATTTTTCGAGAGTTTCGATATCCGAAACGAGAGATTCAATTCGCTCATCGTTTAACTGTGCGTTTAACAACATTCGCTTCCAGCCATACACTGCGAACAACCCTGTTGCCAGAACCATCACACTGCTGATCGAGCCGCGACCCAAGAAGCTTCCAGAGCGCAAGAGGCTTGGTGCACCAAGATAGTGAGCCAAGAAATTGAAGATTGCTAATCCACTAATGAGAAAAATCTGTAGAGCCAATTGCTTTTGCCAGTACATGAAAGATACAGATAGCACGAGAATGCCATTTAGAACGCTTAGCTGCATCCAAGAAGATTTCACCAATGGATCCACAACAACATAAAGTGTCACTAGAGAGAAACTCCCGATTATTAGCCAGAGTCCAGAATCTTTTCGCGAAAAAACGAGGCCCACGAGAAAGCAAATAAATGCAAGCCCAATCAACGCTTCAGTGATGTTAGGAATGACATCGCTTCTGCGCGATATGCCAAAGCCATAAAGGAAATAACCATAAGAAATCGCTACTACGATTAATGAGCGTCGCAAATTCGCCAAGGCATGTAATTCGGAGGTTCGCTGCACGGCACTCCTCCTTGCGAGTTGGAACGTGTCTACAAGGATACGCTTGACTTTTAGATTCCTGATAGAGTCAGATGAGTTTCGATGTGAACGGAGCGGCGAGATTGATGGAAAAATCAACGAATATCGCGATTTTCGAAGATCACCCGTTAATGCGTGAGGCGATAGCCCATAACATTGTCCTACACTCATCCGACGTTGCGATCACCTACAAGGGAAGTTCAATCTCAACTTTCTTGGATGGTCACACACTCTCTGATTCCAGTGCGCTCACTCTTGCCATACTGATCTTGATTTGGGTGATGGCTCCGAACCTATCGAAAATCTTCAACGATTATTAGAACGTTCAATTTCAGTGATTGTCGTGAGCGCTCTTGCTAAACCGCAAGCTGTGCGAGAGATGCTTCGTGGTGGCGCAGCGGCTTACGTTAGTAAGAACGCAGAACCACAAGCATTGAATGAAGCAATTCAAGCAACTGTCGAGGGTAAGCAGTACATGAGCCCCGATATCGCAGTGGCGCTCTTATCCGATGAAAACATTTCGGTAGATCTTTCGAAGCAGGAGAGGCAAGCTCTCTCGCTGTACGCCTCGGGAATGAAACTTGATGCCGTGGCAAGAGCTATGGACATTTCACGAAGTACGGCTTCGGAATACATTCAACGCGCGCGTAAGAAGTACACCAAAGCTGGAATCAATCTGCCGACGAAGACCGACCTCTATCGCCAGGCTCAGCGAGATGGGCTTCTGAAGTAAACTTCCCTCGTGAGCGAGAGCGTTTCTAACCATCCGAGCGTTGTGCGAGTTCGCGCTCGCTTAAGGGAGTTGGCGGTGAGCGGCGAGATCACAATCCTTGAAGATTCCGCCCGCAGCGCTCGGGAAGCGGCCGATGCGCTTGGCGTAGAAGTTGGCCAGATTTGTTCCTCATTAATCTTCGCTGTGAGCAATAAACCGATATTGATTCTTACCTCTGGCAGACATCGAGTTGACACCGAACTTGTCGCCAAGCACCTGGGCGTCTCCAGTCTGGAACGAGCAGATGCTGATTTGGTCCGCTCGGCGACTGGATTTGCCATTGGTGGCGTTGCGCCCATCGCCCACGCCACTGCTATCGATACATATATAGATAGCGCACTCGGTGAGCACTCGATCATTTGGGCTGCCGCCGGCCACCCGCATGCAGTTTTTCCCACATCTTTCACCGAACTAGTTGCAATCACCGGCGGGAAAGTAATCGAGGTGGCAGAGCAGTAACAGGTTGCGAGAGAATCTCCTGGTGACCGTGAAGTTTCAGCGATTCGCTCCTGTTGGCGCTAACGCACCTGCCCACGGTGCCGGTAGCAGCTCGCGTTCGCCCATCCTTCTTATCCACGGAATGGGCTCTGCAGATACCGTCTGGAAACCAATCATTCCCGCGCTCCAAGAATTCGGCGAAGTTATCACCTGCCTGCTTCCTGGACATGGTGGCAACCCATTAGATCCACGCGTGGCAATGGATCCACAATCACTGGCCACTCATCTTCGCGAAGAGATGGTTCGCGAAGGTCTTGAACGTGCGCACGTTGTCGGAAATTCTCTCGGAGGTTGGATTGCTCTCGAATTAGCTGGACACTTTCCCCAGAATGTCCAGACAGTCTGCGCACTTGCTCCGGCAGGACTGTGGTTACATCCATTCTTCTTTCGCGTTCCAGGCACCGATGCAGCAAAACGAATTGCTAATCGAACCTCAAAATTCGCGCACGTCGCGCTACGACTCTCTCCCGCGCAGCGCCTTGGATTTTCACGAGTCTCACCTCGTTGGCAAGAGATTGGATATCAGACCATGCTCGATGCAACAATGGCGATGGCTCGGTCCGATGGGTATTACCCAGCATGGGATGCATTTCTTGATAAGAGATTTGATACGCCCATCTCTGAAAACGTTCCGGTCACGGTAATTTTTGGCGATCGAGATCGTGCACTTCCTGCAAAGACATGTCAAGAACGCTCGCTCGTACCACCGCATACACGTTGGGTAATTCTCAAAGATACCGGGCATGCTCCGATGTGGGATAGCTCGAGCGATGTAGTGGCCGAAATCAAACGACATGTGCACGCATGAAAATTACGCTCTTCATCTGGCGAATCCACACCAGCGCAATCCCTTTCGCAATCCTGAGAATGGCCTTAGATCGAATCTATCTGCGCACCGTCCACGGTTTAACTTTTTACAAACTCTTGGGGACTGGCAGGGGGCAAAGTTTCACGCCGCGCGATGCTGATCTATGGCAGTGGGGCTTGTTGATCGTCGGCGATGAACAAGCCGTAGCACAGATAAAGAGTTCACGATTAATTCAACGCTGGAACAGTAGAGCCAAAGAAATTGCAGAGTTAGATTTACGTACGCTCTCGTCACATGGACTTTGGGCAAAGCAAGAACCATTTGTGAAGAGTGAAGCAAAGCCGTCGCTAGAAACGCATAGCCCACTTGCCATCGCAGCAATCACTAGAGCACGCATTAAATGGTCGAAGAACATCATCTTTTGGCGAGCAGTTCCTCCTGTCATCGATGCGCTAGAGCGCGCGCCTGGTTTAATTACCGCCATCGGAATCGGTGAGGCTCCCATCGGATTGCAAGGAACTTTCTCGCTATGGAGCGATGGAAAATCTCTTCGAGACTTCGCGTATAAATCCGATGAACATAACCGTGCGATTGCGGCGACTAAAGAAGTCGGCTGGTATAGCGAAGAGTTATTCGCCAGATTTGCTGTGGAGTCTGCTTCGGGCTCGCTTAATGGAATCGCCCTCGGCAATACGGCAGACTAACGCTGTGTCCATCCGAAATTACACCCCTCGTAGACGTGAGCGACGTGGCCCCAGCCGTTTCGACTCTCTGCTTCTCTGGGGTTCCCTTGCTGTAGCGATTGCCTTTCAAATCTCCTACCCGCTCTTAGATGGCGAAGCGCTCAGACTCATCACCATTGGCACTGTGTACGCAGCTGCTTGCGCAACCTTGGTCAATGCGTACCTCTCCCATGGCAGCGTCTATGTCACCCGATATTTTCTGATTACTTTCACATTCGGATTATTGATTGAACAAATTGGTGTCACCACTGGATGGCCCTTTGGTAATTACGCGTACGACATTTCGTTGGGCGCATTTCTTTTTAATGTTCCCTTGGTCGTTCCCTTCGCATGGATGATGCTCACCCATCCATTGCTAATTGCTGCACGTGAACTCTCGCCTCGTTGGACCATCGTCGTCGGAGGTTTTGCACTCATGTCATGGGATCTATTCCTTGATCCCCAGATGGTGAGCGCGGGGCGGTGGACCTGGAGTGACACCACGCCACATGTTCCCTTCCAACCAGAGATTCCACTTTCCAACACATTCGGCTGGCTCCTCTCTGGAATATTACTTATGGCGCTCTTGCAACTCTTTCTGCCACGAGAGCGACGTAAGAACGGAGTAAACACAAACGCAGGCGACGCGTTACTCATCTGGACTTGGTTCTCTTGCGTTGTGGGAAATCTCTTCTTCTTCTCTCGCCCGGGTGTAGCGCTTGTTGGTGGATTCTGCTTCTCGCTCTTTCTCTTCCCATATTTACTCAAGCGCTGGATAAATCGTCAGTGACCACAATTCTCTTTGTACTTGGGTTTGCACTTGCCCTCCACTCGATTGTTAACGGTTTACTCCTACGCCGTCCCGGGAATAAAGAAGTCATAAGTGAAAAAGTTTCGATTCTCATCCCTGCCCGCAATGAAGGCAGAAATATTGCGCAATGTTTGGAAACGGTGTTGGCTCAACAAAACCTCGCCGATTTCCAAGTCATCGTGCTCGATGATGCCTCGAAAGATGAAACCAACCAGATTGTGAAAAAATTAGCGTCGGGGCATGCCAATCTCACTCTGCTCTATGGACAAGAGCTCCCTGAGGGGTGGACGGGGAAGAATTTCGCCTGCTGGCAATTAGCAAACGCTGCCTCTGACTCGCAATACCTGGTCTTTATCGATGCCGATGTCCGGCTACAACCTGCAGCGGTGGTTCGCTCGATTAACGCTCTCAAGAAATATCGATGGAAATTCATCTCTCCCTATCCACGACAGATTGCAAAGAGCCTCAGTGAATGGTTGATTCAACCGCTACTTCAATGGAGTTGGATTACGACATTACCCCTGCGCATTGCTGAACGGTCATTGAGGCCACAACTTACGGCAGCTAACGGACAATTCTTCATCTTCGATACGAACGCATACTTTAGCGCCGGTGGACACAAGTCGATCCGCGAGGAAGTGCTCGATGACATTCATCTGGCACGTCAAATGAAGCGCAGCGGTTATCATGGAAATGTCATCGATGGCAGCACGATCGCACAATGCCGCATGTATCAATCCTGGAGCGAACTCCGTGAAGGGTATTCAAAGTCGCTTTGGTCGGCTTTTGGTTCGTTCTCGGGTGCGTTACTTGTCATCATCTTCCTGGTCTCGCTCTACATTTTTCCGCTCTTCATCGCTGCTCTTGGGTGGCAATGGGGAATCTTCCTTCTACTTGCGGCTCTCATTTCCCGTCTCATGGCAGCGATTCGAAGTCAATCATCAATAACCAGTGCGCTGCTCCACCCCATTGCTATCGCTCTGCTTTGTTACCTAGTTCTTCGATCGTGGTGGTTGAAACGAAAGAATCGACTGGAATGGAAATCTAGGGCGTTATGAATCCCACCTCTTCCAGCAACAAAGTGATCATCATCGGTGGTGGGCTCGGCGGATTGAGCGCAGCGGTTCGTTTGGCAAAGAAGGGATTTGCGGTGCAACTCTTCGAACGGTCAGCAACCTTGGGTGGAAAGTGTCGCGTTGAGAATTTTGCTGGGTTTTCATTTGATACTGGGCCTTCGCTACTCACCCTCCCAGCGGTCTACCGAGATCTCTTTTTAAAGACGGGTGCACCGCTAGAGGAAGAGGTGACACTCACCCCCGTTGATCCCGCTTTTGATTACCACTTTAATAGTGGCAAACGGTTAACACTTCCCAATGCCTCTCGCGCTGGCGTCGCAGAAGTAATCGAAAAAACTTTTGGGAAGGAAAGCGCTCAAGAGTGGGTAGCGTTGATGGACCGAGCCGAGGCGATGTGGGATGTTGCTCGAGAGCCCTTCGTCGAATCAGAGCTTCGTGGACTACTTCCTTTATTGCGAAGGCCAGGATTCCTCGCCAGTTTGAAGACGATTTCACCATTTACCTCGCTGCGAAAAATGGCAAAGCGCTACCTAACTACCCCGGAACTCATCACGCTCATTGACCGGTATGCAACATATACCGGCTCTGATCCACGAAAAGCACCAGCAGTGCTGCTGACCATTGCCTACATCGAACAGATTTTTGGTGCGTGGCACATTGCAGGTGGTATCGGCCAACTTAGTGCTGCGCTCGAGCGACGAGCAAAAGACCTTGGCGTTGAAGTCCATCTCAATAGTGAGGTTCGTTCAATCACCACAACAGGTAATAAAGCAACAGGAATAATGCTTGTAAATGGTGACCGTTTCGACGCTGACCATGTAATAAGTAACGTTGACGCGCAATTTACTTACAAGCAATTGCTTTCCAATCATCCAAAGGGCGCGCGCGAACGAAGAAAACTTAACCACGCTACCCCATCCTTCTCTGGCTTTTATCTCCTGTTAGGTTTGAAAGGCAGAGATGCCAGCCAGAGTCACCACACCGTTTCATTCCCTGCTGATTACGATGCAGAATTTGATGCCCTCTTCAAGACCCAAACGCCGGTTGCTGATCCAACGCTTTATATTTGCTCGCCGTGGGATCATTCGATGTCACCATCGCCCAATCATGAATCGTGGTTTGTTCTCGTTAATGCTCCACGCCACAGTTCGAGCGGAGATGGATTTGATTGGAACGCTCCAGAAGTTTCTCAACGATATAGCGAGCATTTGGTTGATCTACTCGTTGCTCGAGGCCTACTCGATAAGGCGCGAATAGAGACTCTTAGCTATCGCTCGCCTGCAGATATCGAAACGCTCTTCAATGCACCCGGCGGTTCTATTTACGGGAAATCGAGTAACGGAGTGAATGCCGCCTTTAATAGAGCGTCGAATCGATCCCCCATTGAAGGTTTATATCTCGTAGGTGGTTCTGCTCATCCAGGAGGCGGCATGCCGCTGGTGGGAATTAGTGGCGAAATCGTCGCTAACGTAATTGCTTCCGCGCCATCGAAATAAATTGAATGAGCGCGATGCTCTGCATTACTAACCAAATCAGCGCAACCCATTGCAATGTGCTGGAGTAGACCAACGATCCCAAGAACCCGAGCGAAACGAGTAAACCTCGCACCGGGCGTTCGCAGATAGTCACCACGCCTAAGAGACCGGAGCTGCCTCCAGCAACATGATGGAGTTTTGCGCGGCCATATTCCTGAGTGGCTACCACAACCCAGATTGATAAGAGGAGCGCAGGTGAGATTCCCGCATAGTAAAGCGCGCCAATCCAAAGCAGCTCGGTCACTCGGTCGACGATGCCATCCCAAACCCCGCCCATCGCAGAGGTTTTACCGCGAATGATTGCTACAGCGCCATCGAATCCATCAACCATGAGCGAACCGAGAATCAGAAGTGCAACTAGAAGTGTGTTCTCTGTGAACAACGCGAGCAAGGCAAGTGCCGGAGCAAACAATGTCACTAAATTCGGTGTGAATTTGATCAAAACAAGTGGTTTAACAAGCGAGTAATTCACTGCTAAATATGCTCGAGCGATTCCTTGAACTTCAGAGTCGGCAGCAAAGCCATGGAGCGCTGACCACGCTCGTAAGTATTCTCTTCGATTCATCATCTGATTCCCAAATTCGCCACGACTTCACGCGTTGCTGGCGAGCTATTCAATGTGAAGAAATGCAAAGCATCCACTCCGATATCGATCAACTCTTGGCACAGAGTGGTTGCCACTTCAACACCCAATTGCGCAACGGCGACTGGATCATCTGCGACCGCTTCAAATCGCGATCTAATTGCTGGAGGAATTTCTGTCCCAGATAGCTCTGCAAAGCGAATTATTTGTTTGACATTTGTAACCGGCATGATTCCTGGAATCAAAGTCAAGTTAAGTCCAGCGCGCGCAACTTGGTTCATCAAATGTTGCCAAGAATTCACATCGAAGAAGAATTGTGAAATCGCGAAAGTGGCGCCAGCGTCAACTTTTCGCTTGAGCGTAACAAGGTCTTCTGCTCGATCTTTGCTGGCAGGATGGCCATCTGGAAAGACGGCTACGCCAACGTCGAAACCCATCGTTCGTGCTTTCGCTACGAGTTGATCGGCATGATCAAATCCATCTGGCGTGTTCACCCACAGATCACGCGGGCCTCCGGGTGGATCACCGCGCAGCGCAAGCACTCGATGAATGCCAGCGCTCTTATATTGCGTGAGTACCGATTCAAGTTCAGCGCGCGTAGCTCCTACACACGTTAAATGCGCAACAGTTGGAATTCCCGTTCGCGCTGTTATTTCTGAAGTTATCCGAAGCGTGCGATCACGTGTACTTCCGCCGGCTCCGTAGGTGACCGAGAGAAAATCCGGCGCGATGTCGGCAAGGTGGGCGAGGGTATCCCAGAGCCGCGCCTCCCCTGCCCCATCCTTGGGCGGGAAGAACTCAAACGAAAGGCTTGTCGGCTGGTTCACGGCAGTCAGGGTAGCGTTGCTACATGCTTTCCGGCTCTCGTTTGGCGATAGACCGCGCCCTAGAGAACTTTCTGGCTGCCGCCCATAACGAACTGACCACCATCGATTCGCAGCTCACATCTATTGGTGGCGCACTTAGTGAATTCCTGACTGGAGGAAAGCGATTGCGCCCGCTTTTTGCCATTGCAGGTTTCCTTGGCGCTGGCGGCTCCCCCGACGATGAAAGCATCTACAAAGCTGCGGTGAGCTTGGAATTACTCCAGGCTTGCGCGCTAATTCACGACGACATGATGGATGGATCAGATACCAGGCGCGGGGCACCTTCAATGCATCGACGCTTCGAACGCAACCACCGCGAACGTCACGGTGTTGGCGATAGTGAGAGCTTTGGCCACGCAACTGCGCTCTTAATCGGTGATCTTGCTCTCGTCTGGTCTACTCAAGCGCTCAATCTCTCAGGGCTCTCCCTCACGCAACTTCAGGCAGTCAATCCCATCTTCGACATCATGCGCGTAGAGCTGATGGCTGGCCAGTATCTGGATATGCACGGCGGTAGCCGCAATGAGATGACCATAGATGATGCATTGAAGATTGCAACGTATAAATCTGGTAAGTACACAATTGAGCGTCCGTTACATTTTGGAGCCGCTCTATCTGGCGCCGGTGAGGATTTCCTGCCGATCTATACCGAATATGGAATACCACTTGGAATTGCTTTCCAAATGCGAGATGACTTGCTTGGGGTGTTCGGTGATAGTTCTGTCACAGGTAAACCAGCAGGCGATGATCTGATTGAAGGAAAACGAACGGCTCTAATTGCCTACGCGCAGCAGAATCTTGCTACCAACGAACTGAATGAGTTCGTGAAGCTCTTTGGCCAGAAGAGCCTCTCTCTTGATGAGATAAATGCCTTGCGCGAACTGATTCAACGGTCGGGGGCTGTCGATTTCATCGAGAAATTAATTGAAGAGAAAACTATCCTTGCCCTATCGGCAATCAAAGACCCGAAGATTTCACGCTCGGGTCGGGAATTTCTCTCAGAACTTGCGATAAAGGCAACACAAAGGAGCGCGTAATGCGAAAAGTCTCAGGACCTACCGACAAGGTGATTGTCGTTGGCGCCGGACTTGGCGGGTTGAGCGCAGCGCTCCGCTTAGCTGGCGCAGGTCGCGAGGTCACGATCGTGGAACGAGAGTCTGTTCCCGGTGGACGAAATGGCCTCATTGTCGATCAGGGCTATCGCTTCGATACTGGCCCGACCGTTCTCACCATGCCCTCACTTATCGAAGAGGCGCTGGCTTCTGTCGGTGAGAAACTTTCAGATTGGCTAGAGCTGGTGCCGCTGCGCCCGCTCTATCGAGCGTTTTATCACGATGGTTCCCAGCTTGATGTCTTTCCGAACACTGCCGAAATGGAAGAAGAGATCGCGCGTGTTATTGGACCAGATGAAGCGATGGGTTATCGAAAGTATGTTGATTTTGTCACCAAGTTATACAAGTACGAGATGAACGACTTCATCGATCGAAATATTGATTCACCACTTCAGCTGCTCACTCCCAACTTGGCAAAACTAATTGCAATTGGTGGCTTCCGTCGACTCGCGCCAAAAGTCAATCAATACTTAAAGGATCCACGAACTCAGAAGGTCTACTCCTTCCAGGCGATGTATGCCGGAGTAAGTCCGCAGCAAGCTCTTGCAATCTATGCCGTGATTGCATACATGGATAGCGTCAATGGTGTTTTCTTTCCTAAAGGTGGCATGCATGCACTACCTCGAGCGCTTGCAGGGGCGGCCGAAAAACATGGCGTGAAGATTCGGTACTCAACGACGGTTACAAGCGTTGCAATCAAGAACGGTCGTGCTACAGGTGTGCTCACTGATACTGGTGAACATATCCCAGGTGATGTTGTCGTGCTTAATCCAGATCTTCCGATTGCCTACAAAGAGTTGCTTGATAGAGAGCCGCTGGATGTGAAACGTTTGAATTACTCGCCTTCATGCGTTGTCATGCTCGTTGGCTCGAATAAGAGCTATGACCACATTGCCCACCACAATATTCATTTTGGTCAATCGTGGGATGGCGTCTTCGAGGAATTAATCAAGAAGAAAACTTTTATGACTGATCCTTCGTTACTTGTGACAGTGCCAACCTATGATGACCCCTCGCTCGCACCAGCGGGCAAGTCCTCGTATTACGTGCTCTTTCCTACGCCGAACCTCAACTCCGCAATCGATTGGTCGAAAGAGCGCAATCGATATCGCGATGAGATGGTGCGCACCCTTGAAGCGCGGGGCTATACCGACTTTGCATCAGGCATCGAGGTGGAGCACCTCACGACTCCCGTTGAGTGGCGAGCACAAGGGATGGAGGCAGGCGCTCCCTTTGCTAGCGCGCATACCTTCTTCCAAACTGGCCCATTCCGGCCACGTAACCTTGCCCGAGGAATTGAGAATGTGGTCTTCACAGGCTCTGGCACACAACCGGGAGTGGGCGTTCCGATGGTGCTGATCTCTGGCAAATTAGCAGCAGAACGCATCATTGGTCGATGAGTACGCGGGAGTTAGATGCAGCTGGGATCTTCACCCCAGAGCTGCGCGCTTCATACGCCGAATGTAAACGGCTTAACTCACTCCATGGGAAAACGTATTACCTAGCCACTCTCCTGCTCCCACCCGAGAAGCGACCATTTGTGCACGCCCTCTACGGTTTCGCCCGCTACGCCGATGAGATAGTCGATGACCTTGCCTCAACGTTGAGCGCGAAAGAGAAAGAGAGCGCTCTTTCTACCTGGAGTGAACAAATTCTTAACGATCTGGCTAACGGTGTCAGTCATGACCATATCGGTGCAGCGCTGGTGGATACTGTGCAGCGATTCGATATTCCTATCGAACACTTTCGCGCATTTCTCCATTCGATGGCGATGGATATCTCAGTCTCTCGATACGACAGCTACGAAGATTTGTTGGAGTATGTCTACGGTTCTGCTGCAGTTATCGGACTGGAGATGGTGCCGATTTTAGGACCACTCTCGAGCGCGGCATACCCAGCAGCCGAGAAACTCGGTATCGCTTTTCAGCTTGCAAACTTCATTCGTGATGTCGGAGAAGATCTAGAGCGGGGGCGCATATATCTCCCGCTCGATGAATTGCGATCTTTTAATGTGAGCGAAGAGATGCTTATCGAGCGAGTGGTCACTCCACAATTGCGAGCAGCTCTCCGGTTCAATATTGAGCGAGTGCGTCAACTGCAACGTGAAGCGCAACCTGGGATTGCGCTGCTCGCGCCAGAAAGCCGCGCCTGTATCGAAGCAGCCAGTGAACTCTATTGTGGAATCGTGGATGAAGTAGAGAAGATTGATTACCAGATATTTACTAAGCGAGCCAAGACTTCTACAGCGAGACGACTTTCCGTTGCTATTCCAGCGTTTTCCCGCGCTCTTGCTGCACGCCGCGCGCGCCCCAAAATATCCACAAACTAATTACACCAAGAATCAAAGCGAATCCAAAGAGGAGGTCTTCAATAGGCGCGCTTGCTATCCGTATTCCAGTGATAAATTCACCTCGATACATCACGATTTCTCGAGAGGTAAGCCACCAGTTAGTAAGCAACTGAAATGGCAAGATGATTGCATACGAAGTCCAAAATGCGCGGCGCAGAATCATTCGTCGTCGAGTAATGAATAGGTCAAAAAGAATGGCAACAGGAACCGCCATAAGTGCAAGCTGGGTGTAGCTCATCGCTCGTCACCAAACTTCCATTTCTCATTTTTTCGCTTAACCACGCCCACTGCTTCGATAGTCATAATGGCAGCCAATGGCACCACAGTGAAGAAGAGAAATTCCTCGAGCGGAATCCCACCGAATCCGAATATCCCTAAAATTTGCTCAGCATCAAAGTGCCAATGCCCCCTACTAATTGCGTAGAGATCCCAGATAATGAAAATGGATGCAACTGGAAGAATGCTTAAGAGCGCTCGTTTGATTCGTCGCAGTACACCAACCTTGAGGAATATTTCCAGCCAGAACGAACCCAGGATGGTAAAGGTAATCATCGCAAGATAGCCAAACTTAAGCACGTCTAATGCTATCCTCTTACTTGCACGGGAGCCGAAGTACGGCTGAGAGGGTGGCTAGCCACCGACCGTTTTCACCAGTCCGGTAATGCGGATTCGGAAGGAGTAATTGAGATATATGTTTGATTTAATCCTTTTCACGGCATGGAGCTACCAGGTCTCATTGTTGGAGTTCACTGCAGCGGTCACTTCGTTGGTGGCCGTGTACTTGGGAACCACTGGACGTAAAATTATGTGGCCTTGGTGGATTGTGAGCTCGGCGCTCTATGCGATCTGGTTTCTTGATGCCAAGTATTACGCCTCCGTTGCCACGCAACTCATCTTCGTAGCGTTTGGCGTATGGGGTTTACTCGCGTGGAAGAAAACAGGAGCGCAGCCTGCACCACTTTCTCTCAAGGGTCGGATTATCGTGGTGCTTGCCTTCGCCGCTTGTTGGTTAGCTTTTGCTCCTTACTTGAAGTCGGTAGGAGCGGTTGCAATCTGGAGCGATACCTTCGGTTTACTCGGAAGTCTGATTGCACAGGTCATTATGGTTAAAGAGAAGTGGGAGAACTGGGCGCTCTGGTTCGCAGTCGACATCGTGTTAACTATCCAATACTTCCGTGGTGGCGCGTACTTCACCTCACTGGTCTATCTCGTCTTTACGGCAATCGCGATTCTCGGATGGGTACGTTGGTATAAGAATGCAACCCGCGCTATCAGTTAATATCCGCGAACTTCTGAGCGCTAAGAGTGAGAGCTCATCGCCGGTATTCATCGTGATTGATGGTCCTGCCGGAGCTGGCAAGACAACGCTCGCGGCGGAAATTATCGAAACTATTGGACTTGGCGAGGTAATTCACTGCGATGATCTCTATAACGGCTGGGATGACGCACTCACACCCACCCTTGAGCGAACTATCAGAGAACAAATCATCACGCCTATATCCGATAAAGCGCCAATCCATTATCGAAAGTACGACTGGGTTGCAGGAGGTTATGGCCAAATGATCTCACTTGGGCCAACGCCACTGATTATTCTTGAAGGGGTCGGCTGTGCACTGCCGAGCGTTACAAAGTTGGCAGATCTCTCAATTTGGATGGATATTCCTTTTGACCTGGGACTTGAACGGGTAGTCAAACGTGATGGAGCTGGGATTCGAAAGGAGATGTTGGTGTGGATTGCGCGCCAAAATGAATTTTTTGCTGAGAATAGGAATCGAGAGAATTGCGCAATACACCTTCCCTACGGAGCGCCTGCTCAGCCATAAGGGGCGCTCTTCATAGAATTTCAGAGTGTCGGAGCGAATTGGCGAACTCATTGATGGGCGCTATCAGATAACTAGCGCCATCTCTCGCGGTGGAATGGCCACAGTCTATTCTGCCGTTGATACCCGACTTGATCGAACAGTCGCTGTGAAAATCATGCACGAAAACCTTGCGCGCGATGAGGAATTTGTCTCGCGTTTTATTCGTGAAGCTAAAGCTGCCGCAGGTTTATCTCATCCCAACTTAGTTCAAGTCTACGACCAAGGATGGAATCAAGGTGGGGTTCCTGCAGTCTTCCTGGTCATGGAGTACATACCTGGAGCGACGCTGCGCGACCATCTTTTTGCTGTTGGTCAACTAGGTGCAAAGGAAGCGTTGGAGATCATCAATCAAGTTCTTTCGGCTCTTACCTACGCTCACCATGGCGGAATCATTCATCGCGATATCAAGCCTGAGAACATCATGATTACTGCTGATGGCCGGGCAAAACTTGGCGATTTCGGATTAGCTCGGGCAGTCAGCACCGGAAATACCCTCACCGCTGATGCAAATGTTTTGATGGGCACAGTGGCATACCTTGCCCCTGAGCAAGTCCAACGTGGCATCGCTGATGTCAAGAGCGACATCTATTCGCTGGGAATTGTGCTCTTTGAAATGCTCACAGGTAAGAAACCTTACGAAGGTGACTCCCCTATTCAAATTGCATATCGCCACGTCCATGATCGAGTGCCTGCTCCCTCGACACTCAATCACGCAATAACCCGCGATCTCGATTCCTTAGTGCTGCACGCAACAGCTCCAGATCCTGGTTTGCGCTATCAAAGCGCCCGAGAATTCCAAGAAGATATTCGCAAATCTTTGCTCTTACTCGATCCCAATGAACAGCAATTGAGTTTGCCACTTGGCATCCCGGAGGAGCTGCGGCGGCCAGTACGAACTGCCAAAACTAAGCGCGAGAAATCCCTCGGCGCTAAGGTGAATGCACAAGAGGCCAAGCCAGAGATAAGTCGTCCGCGAATGAGCAATACCAGCGAAATCAGAAGAAGAACTTCTCGGAGAGTGCGCCGTAATCGTCTCATCGCACTGGCGATTGCTGGTGTCATTGGCATCACCGGTTGGTATCAGCTCTTTGGTCCGGGTGCACAGATTGCTATCCCCTCTGTGGTCGGTGGAACGAAGAAAGAGGCTGAACGCACCTTAGAAAAACTTGGCTTTAACATCACAGTTGCTAAATCTGTCTTCGATGAACAGATTCCAAAAGGGAAGATCATAAGCATGTCTCCCCCTGCGGGAAGCAGAGTGTCCGAGGGTGAACGAATTTCGGTAGTGCTCTCTAAGGGAGCGGAGCGATACAAGGTACCTAGCCTCAAAGGTAAGAGCATCTCGCAAGCCACAATTGAATTAGCGAATGTGAAATTGGTGATTGGTTCGGCGCAAAGTCAATTTGATCTCAAGATTCCAAAGGACCAGATAATTTCAACCTCGCCGGCTCCAGGAACCATGGTCAAGAAAAATACCCAGGTCAACCTTCTGGTCAGTAAAGGACCAGAGCTGGTGGCTATCGCCAATTATGTGGGCAAGTCGAGTGAGCAAGCGCTCAACGAGTTAACTGATGCAGGCTTTGATGTTAAGCAGAGCGATGAGTTCAGCGATAAATTCCCAATGGGAATTGTTATCGCACAGAACCCGACTGATCCAGAACTTACCAAGGGAGCGCAGGTCTCGCTCACAATCTCAAAGGGTCCTGAAAAGATAAAAGTTCCATCTGGAATCCTCAAGAGCGAAGAAGGTAAAGCGATCAAGCTTCTCGAGGATTATGGCTTCAGCGTAAAAGTTCTAAAGCCTGCCAAGGTGGCAAAGGGAAAGAAGTTGATTGTCATCAAGGTCAACCCCGCTGAGGGCGCACTTGTGAAGCGTAATTCTGTAATAACCATCGAAGTGAAGTAACCTTCCTGCATATGGCTACCCAAGTAAAAAACCGAATTGGCGCTCACGTCCCTACTTCTGGCGGATTGGTAAAGCGTGCTTTGGGTTATGCCAAAACAATTGAGGCAGAGACCATTCAAATTTTCGCCTCGAACCCGCGTGGCTGGGCGATGCCCGATGCAAATCCTGCCGCAGATGCAGATTTTCGAGAGAGCGCAGCGGCGATGGATATCACCACCTATGTACACGCGCCATTTCTCATCAATCTTGGATCGCCGACTGAAGGAACGTACGAGAACTCTCTGGCGTCAACCGAGTATGCCCTCCGTCGAAGTCGTGAGCTTGGCGCGCTAGGCGCTGTCATTCATACTGGTTCGGCAGTCAAAGAGGAGTTTGTCGACCAAGCGTGGAAACAAATTCATAATGGAATGATGCCGATTCTTGAAAATCTCAAAGATGAAGATCCTTTTCTCTTACTTGAACCCACTGCAGGACAAGGTCAATCGCTTGTGAAGAAACTTGAAGAGTTGGTCAAATACTTTGAGGCGCTTGAATTCCATCCGAAAGTTGGCATCTGCATCGACACCTGCCATGTTTTCGCTGCAGGACATGACATCACCACGAAGAAGGGTATTGATCTGATGCTCTCCGGATTGCTCGCTAATGTCCCAAGCGACCGAATCAAACTAGTGCACGCCAATGATTCGATGGATATCTGTGGCGCATTGAAAGATCGACATCAGTCGATTGGCGAAGGTCACATCGGTCAGAAGCCTTTTCAAATGTTGATGGAACATCCTGCGATGGCAGGAGTCCCCTTCGTACTCGAAACCCCTGGTGAAGAGCTAGAACATGGCGGCGAAGTGAAAATTCTCAAGAAACTTCGCGGATAGCACTTAAGGAAATATCTAGAGACCATGACAAGAAAAGTTCAGATTTTTGCTCTGATAGCGCTCACTTCTGTCGCTGCTATTTGGGGAGCTTCCTTTGTCCTCATGAAAGATGCCCTCGCTGGGCAGAGCGTCGATGACTTCCTCGCTACCCGATTTATCATCGCCACCTTTGTACTGATCCTTATCCAACCGAAAACATTGACGCAAATCTCCCCTGAAATGTTGAAAAAAGGTTTTGCACTCGGACTCTTCTTGGGATCTGGATATCTATTTCAAACGATTGGACTAAACCTCACAACCGCCGCAACAACTGGATTTCTCACTGGCCTTTATGTTGTTTTCACACCGATACTCGGTGCCCTCTTTCTCAAATCTCATGTAACAAGAAATGAATGGATTGGCGTTGTGATGGCCACGGCTGGACTAGGGCTGCTCTCCTTTAAGGGTTTCGCTATTGGCGTTGGCGAACTATCAGTCTTGCTTAGCGCGCTATTTTTCGCTCTCCATATTCTCGGACTTGGCAGATGGTCTGAGAAATTCGCAACATATCCACTGACCGTCGTGCAGCTAGGCACGATTGCCATCCTCACCTCGATGCTCGCAATAATTGATAAAGGCTATGAACCCCCCAATACCGATCAGGAGTGGAAGGCGACGATTTTCACGGCAATTCTGGCTACCTCAGTTGCGTTCTTAGTCCAAACCTGGTCGCAATCCAAAATGGATGCCACAGTAGTTGCTGTCGTGCTCACACTCGAAGTCGTCTTTGCGGCGCTATTTGCAGTAATTGCTGGACAAGAATCATTAACGGTAAAAGCAACTATCGGCGGTGCATTGATTTTTGCCGCGATGCTCTTGATGCAAGTGCGACAGAACTCGAAAGTCAGCAGCGCGACTAATCAATAGCTCCCTCATGGCGTAGCAACCAACTTTTTTTGGTGGTGCCATATCCGTAGTTGCCAAGCGTTCCATCGCTGCGCACGATTCGATGACAGGGTATAAAAGGAGCGATCGCATTACGTCCGCACGCCGTTCCGGCAGCCCGCGCTGCTGCAGGTGATCCAGCTTTATTTGCCAGTGCTGCATAAGAGATGACTCGCCCCGCAGGAATCTTTCGCATCGCACGCCACGCGCTCTGGCTAAAGTCATTGCCCGGCTGTCGAACCGCAAGGCCATTGATTGCCGAGATATCGCCTTCAAAGTAATCGGCAATAACTACTTCAATCCACTTCGACTCTCTACTTAACGTTAGTGAGCGTTCTTGATCGGCAATCGCAAGCTTGCCGCGCAATTCGGCAAACGTCGTAAAGCCCGCTGCTACGAGGGTTCTCCCATCAAGAAGTACATTGAGCGTTCCCAACGGAGTAGCAGAGCTACTTTTAAGAAGCGGTTGCACAAGATGAGAGGTTATCGAGCCTGCAACATTTCAGCAACGAGAAAGGCAAGTTCGAGCGACTGGGTGTGATTCAATCGCGGATCGCAGGCAGTTTCGTAGCGTGATGCTAAATCCTCATGCGAAATCTCGGTGCCACCGCCTACACATTCAGTGACATCGTCGCCGGTCAATTCGATATGTACGCCACCAGGATGCGTGCCCAGTTTCTTATGCACTTCAAAGAATCCGCGCACTTCCTCCATCACATCATCAAACTTGCGAGTCTTATATCCACTCGGCGCTTCATAGGTATTTCCATGCATCGGATCGCAGACCCACAGCACTTCTGCGCCAGATTTACGCACGCCTTCAACGAGAGCTGGGAGCGCTTGGCGAATCACTCCGGCACCCATGCGAGTGATAAGAGTGATGCGTCCTGGCTCACGATCAGGGTCGAGCTTATTGATTAACGCAGTGATCTCTTCGACAGTGGCCTTGGGTCCAACTTTGATGCCAATTGGGTTGCGAATCTTGGAGCAGAAATCCACGTGTGCGCCATCAATCTGTCTAGTGCGTTCACCTATCCAGACGAAATGCGCAGAGACATCGTATGGTTCCCCGGTTCGTGAATCTATTCGGGTTAAGGCCTTTTCATATTCAAGGATGAGCGCTTCGTGGCTCGAGAAGAGGTCTACCGCCCGGAATTGATCAGCGTCTATCCCTGCAGATTTCATAAAAGCCAACGCTCTGCCAATCTCATTGGCCATCTGCTCATAACGTTCGCCAAAAGCAGCATCTCGGATGAAGCCCTTATTCCACTCATGAACTCTCCGTAAATCTGCGAAGCCGCCTTGAGTGAAGGCGCGTACGAGATTCAAAGTCATTGCTGAAGTGTGATAAACCTTTACCAAACGCTGTGGATCGGGAGTGCGCGAGCGCTCGTCAAACGCTAAATCATTAACGGCATCACCACGATAAGCAGGAAGCGTTATGCCATCTCGAGTCTCGGTATCTTTACTGCGCGGTTTAGCGAATTGGCCAGCCATGCGTCCAACTTTGATAACTGGAAGGCTCGCACCATATTGCAGCACTGCGGCCATCTGTAAAATTGTCTTGATTCGGTTTCGAATCGAATCTGCTGTTGCGCCGGTGAAAGTTTCAGCACAATCTCCGCCCTGCAACCAGAATGCCTCACCGCGCGCTGCTTGGGCGATTCTGCGCTTTAGCTCATCACACTCGCCAGCAAAAACTAGAGGCGGGAAGGTGCGCAACTCCGCAGTGGCCTGATCAAGAGCTGCAGAATCTGGCCAATTGGGTTGTTGTGCGGCAACCAGCGAAGGGTCAAAGAGATTCTCCAATGATGTGGTCATAGTAAGTGCTCGTCCTTTTCCTGTTGTCCTGGCGCTATCCGAAGAATATTTCTGACTCTGCATAAAGTGCTGGGTCGACCAACTTGAGCTTCTCGGTCGCGCTCGCTAATGGAACGCGAACGATATGTGTTGATTGGAGCGCAACCATGCTGCCCCATGCTCCATCGTGAGCTGCAGTGATGGCGTGCAAGCCAAATCGAGTGGCCAATACACGATCAAATGCAGTCGGTGTGCCACCCCGTTGAATATGCCCCAAGACAGACACGCGCGCTTCTTTGCCGGTTCGCTTCTCGATCTCTTGCGCGAGCCACTCGCCAATACCTGAGAGCTTGACATGGCCGAACGCATCCAGCGTTCCATCTTTGGTAATTGCACTTCCCTCTTGAGGTAGCGCGCCTTCGGCAACGACGATGATTGGTGCGTAGTTATATGTGTAGCGCGACTCTACGTACTCACAGACTTTCTCTATTGAAAAAGGCGCTTCTGGAATCAAAATGCATGATGCGCCACCAGCTAACCCAGAGTGGAGCGCGATCCATCCTGCATGACGCCCCATCACCTCGACAATCAAGGTTCGATGATGAGACTCTGCAGTGGTGTGGAGGCGATCAATCGCTTCAACAGCAATATTCACTGCGGTGTCAAAACCAAAGGTGTAATCAGTAGCGTTCAAATCATTATCAATAGTCTTTGGAACGCCAATGACTTTGACGCCGAGTGAATGGAGTTTCGTTGCAACGCCTAATGTATCTTCGCCACCAATTGCAATCAGTGCATCGATACCCTGCGCTTGCAAATTATTCTTGATTTGTTCAACGCCACCTTCGATAGCAAATGGATTGGTTCGTGAAGAGCCAAGAATCGTTCCACCCCGGGGAAGTAGCCCGCGAGTTCGTTCGATATCTAGCGGGATACTCAAGCCTTCGAGCGGACCTTTCCACCCATCGCGAAAACCAACGAATTCGTACCCATATTCTTTGACGCCCTTGCGAACAATCGCGCGAATGACAGCATTGAGGCCGGGGCAATCTCCCCCGCCAGTCAACACGCCAACGCGCATGCTTTGCCCCTTAATAATGAGATTTTCGCTAGGCCTAATGGTACCGGGGCAGAGATAGCTCGCGCTCTGGCCTGAACGATTGAGCAATTCCCTGAGATATGCTCGGGATGGTGAGCCTTACGCGACCCGACAGCGCAACGCAGCCACAGCCTGATTCCCGCTATATCGGGTACTACCTTGCAGTAAGCGCCCTATGGGGCGTGCCCTATCTATTTGTCAGCGTTGCCGTGAAAGAGCTCTCTGTTCCCGTAATTGTCTTTACTCGAGTATTTATTGGTGCGCTGATTCTCATTCCATTGGCACTTCGTGCCGGCGCTCTAAAAGTTCCGCGTGCCAGCATCAAATACATCGCGCTCTACGCGCTCTTTGAAATGTTCATTCCTTGGACTTTGATTTCCGACGGGCAACGTTCGGTGAGTTCAGGATTAGCAGGATTATTGATCGCAACTGTTCCGATTTGGGCAAACCTGCTCGCAGCTCTTGCGGGCGATCGATCAGTGCGGCACCCACGGCAAGCCTTTGGCATTGTGATTGGATTTATCGGCGTCGTAGCGTTGGTAGGCATTGACTCACTGATGGAGAGCCATGACTTAATCGCCATGCTCAAGATCCTCTTCAGCGCCTTCTCTTATGCGTTCGCTACTTTTATGGCTATGCGCCACCTCGGTGGCGTTGCAGGTGTAACTGTCAACGGCTTGGCTATGGCGCTTACAGCAATCGTTTTCTTCATTCCAGCGCTACAAACCGCACCGACATCAATGCCCTCGAATCAAGCTCTCTTTGCGCTCCTTGCCCTAGGGCTACTCTGCACGGCGCTCGCCTTTTATCTCTTCTTCACCCTGCTGCGGATGATTGGACCACCCAAGGCATCGACGGTGACCTACCCCAATACCGCGATAGCAATCGCGCTGGGGGTCATTCTTCTCAACGAGCCAATAACCGTTGGGATGCTGCTGGGTTTCCCGTTGGTCCTGCTGGGCTCCTATCTAGCAGCCTCGCGCACTACCCGAGGGAAGATTTCAACGAGCGAAAAGTAGCTCCCAGATTTACTCTTGCCAACATGCCCCAAAGCTCTCAGTCACTTCTCAGATGTGGCTGCGGAACTCCATGGAGCATTGCGCCAAATGGAGTAGTGATCTGCCAGAAGTGCCAGCGCCCGGCACATCCTGCGATAGCCGCGATGGCAGTGGCAGGAAAAAGCTAGAAACCGAATTTCTCAAGCGCTCGTGGGTTGCCCTGCCACTCTGATTCAAC
>Ga0164292_10000769_pt1 | contig 25512 bp, 20 predicted proteins | sample GEODES117metaG_FD_111486 | JGI IMG/M metagenome (GOLD analysis project Ga0164292, IMG submission 111486) | Eutrophic lake water microbial communities from Lake Mendota, Wisconsin, USA - GEODES117 metaG | ecosystem: Environmental > Aquatic > Freshwater > Lake | place: USA: Lake Mendota...
CGTGCTGAGCAAATCCTCGCATCGTGGGACGGAAACGAGCCCGCCGCGCTTGAAGCGGCGATCCGCGCGTTGATTGCACAGGGCAAGGCGCAGTGGGGCGATCAAATCGCTGCGCAGACTGGCAAAAGCTTCGACGAAGCATTCACAGACGCGTTTCTCGCCAAGTGGAACCTGAGCGCCAATGACCTCTCCAGCCTGCATACGTGGGATGCCTGGACACGTCAGGCATTCCTGATCGACTGGCACGACAACCTGCTCAACTATTCCGGTCTAGACCAGATCGATCACTGGATGAACGCGGTGAATTGGAGTCCCGCGCTGACCAAGGTGCAGGGCGGCGGTGCGACCACCACGATTGGCGTGCTCGATTTCTTCGCGCCCGCCGATGCTGACGTGAATTCGAAAACCGTCTATGCGGGCGGTTACCGGGATATCGACAACGCCCACGGCGCGGCAGTTTCAAGCCTGCTGGTTTCCTCGCACGATGGGCGCGGCATCATGGGCATCGCGCCCAATGCGACGATCGCCGGATATAATCCGTTCGACGAAACCTACACCGCAAGCTGGGAAGATGTGCTATCGGGCATCATCGCGGTCGGAAATGCCAAGGCCAGCGTTGTCAACCTGTCGCTTGGCGTTTCGGGTTACACCTTGCCCGACGATTGGCGCGATCTGTTCAACAACTCGCAAGTCGAACAATTCCGCGACAGCATGGTCTATGTGATCGCGGCGGGCAATGACGGCATCACCCAGACGCAGGATGTGGAATTCGGCGGCGCGCTTGATACCACCTTCATCGTGGTCGGGTCGGTCGATGCCACGGGCCAGATTTCTGCCTTTTCGAACCGCCCTGGCACGGCCTGCCTGCTCGACAACGGCAAGTGCACCAATGCCAACGCAAACCTCAAGGGACGTTATGGCAAGGAGGCCGAATACCTTCAGGAAGGCGGCTTGCTGATGCACCGATTTCTGGTCGCGCCGGGCGAGTTGATCCTGGTGTCCGATGGTCAAGGCGATGTTACGCGCGCTTCGGGCACGTCGTTTGCAGCGCCGCTGGTGACCGGCGCGATTGCGCTGATTCATGATCGCTGGCCCTGGCTGAGGGACCACCCGTTCGATGTGGCCAAAGCCATCCTTGAAAGCGCGCAGGATCTGGGCGCGCCGGGTGTCGATCCGGTTTATGGCTGGGGGCTGCTCGATATCGAAGCCTCGCAATCCGCGCTCGATTTCAATGACCTGAGTTACTATCTGGTCGACCAAAAAGGCCGGAGCGCGCCGCAGAAAATCAACAAGCTGCGCAAGGGCGGCGTTCAATCCAGCTGGCAAACGAACAACGCATATTTCGTGGCGTTTGAAGAGCTGGTCAACAGTGATCGCGACTTCCTGATCCCGCTTTCCAGCCGGTTGTTCAACACCTCGGTCAACGGCCAGACGATGCAGGAATTCATGTATCACCGCTTCGTTTCATGGCTGGATGGTGGCGCGAGCAAGTCGGGCTTCACCTCTGGTTTCACCGACATGAACCATACCCCGGCGGTGCCATTCGGCGATGGCTGGAGCTTCAGCATGAGTGGTCGCCAGAACATTGTGTCGGGCAACCAGTTCCTGCTGCGCCCCAACCTTGAATCCACGGTTGCGATCAACGCGCCGGACAATGCCTTCGGTTTTGCCTTCGGGCACGGCGATGCCAGCGCGCTGGTCGGCGGTCAGGGCAATTTGGGCCTGACAACCGATTATAATCCTGTGACCGGCGGCGCAAACCCGCTGCTCGGTTTCGCTACGGGGGGCACACACTTTGCTGCCAGCGCGCGGTTGGCCGATGGTTTGCGGTTCAGCCTTGCGACGACCCGCCGTGACGGATCGGTCGATGAAAATATTGCCCGTGAAGATTTCGGCCTTGATGACCGGGCATTGATCGACAGCCGCGGCGACTATCAGGCGGCAGCGACGACGGTGCGGGTCGACTACAATCTGTCGGGCGCTTCCACGCTTTCAATGGCCTTTACGATGCTTGACGAACAGGATGCCCTGTTCGGGGTGCGCTCGATCGAACCCACCGATTTCGGCGGCGGCGTGCGGACCACAGGCGCAACGCTTGCAGCGGATTTCGATCTGGGGGCAGGGATCAACCTGTTCGGATCAGCCACCGTATCGCGCAGTGAAGCGGGTCAGGACGCCAACCTCCGGGTGACCGGCACACTCTCTTCGGCGTTTCAGGCCGGTATGGCCAAGCATGGCGTCATTGGGCGCAGCGATAACCTGCGTGTCACTGTCGCGCAGCCGCTGACGTTGGAGCGTGGCTTTATCGATGCGCGACTGGTTGGCGTGGTTGATCGCCAGACCGGCGAGAAAGGGATCATCAACGAACGGTTCGATATCACCAACGCCGGTCCGCGCCGCTACGTGGCCGAGGGTCACTATGCTGCACCGGTGATGGGCGGTGCGGGCGAAGTCAGCCTGTTCGCCCGCGCCGAACTGCGGCCCAGCGCCAATCTGCGAGAGGACAATTCGGATGTTCTTGGCGGGGTTTCGTTTCGGGTCGCTTTCTGAGGATCGATCATCTGTCGGATAGACAACTTGGTTACCGGGCCTTGGCCGTTTGTTAACGCAGAACGGATAGGGCCTGACTTATGAGAGATGTCGCCACCTTCCTCTGTTTGTGCCTTAGCTTTATTGGAGGCCTTCAGCCGCTCGCTGCGCAAAGCCGCGATCAGCCTGCGGTCGCGGCTGAGGCCTACGGTGCGGCGATTGAGAATGCGAAGACGGTCATGATGGCCGATCCGCAAGAGGCGCTGGCACAATCCGACCGCGCGTTGATTTTGGCGGAACAACAGTCTGGACAAGACACTGCCACTAACCGCGCGACTGCGATGTGGCTCAAGGCCGAGGCGCTGATCGGCCTCAACCGGCTCGACGAAGCCGGTGCTATCGCCACCGAAGCGCTCGCGATCGTTGAAAAGGCTGCACCCGGAACGAAGCTCAACGGTGATCTTCTGCGGTCGCGCGGCGCGGTGCAGGCGCTGCTTGGCAATGTGCAACAGGCGCTGGCGGATTATCAGCGCGCCCACCGGATCTATCGCAAGGCCAGGATTCCGCGCAGCCAGGCGATCGCTCTCAATGATCTGGGCCAGATCTACTGGGAGGCTGGCGATTACCGTCGCTCGTTGGATTATTACAAGCAGGCGGTCGAAATCTACAACGACGACCCCGGCTTTGCGCTGGGCAATCATAACAACCTCGGCGAAACCTACAAGGCGCTCGAGCAATATGCCGATGCCGAGCGTGAATATGGATTGGCCATTGTCGCTGCAAAAGAGCTCGGCAGTACTTTGCTCGAAACTCGCATACTCTCGAATCTGGCACTTATGCAGATCGAACAGGGCAAGCTTGCAGCGGCGCAAACCATTACCAACCGCGCAATCGTCCTGTCTCGCAACGGCGAGGCCGCCGACTGGCGCCGGTTCGTTTATGGCGTCGAGGCGCGCCTTGCCTACGCGCGCGGCGATCGGCAACGGGCCGCACGGCTGATCGACCAGACTTTCGCAGGTTCCGATCTGAACACGACGGAACTATCCTATCGCGAATTTCATGAACTGGGTGCCAAGGTCTTCGACGAGATTGGCGAGACGCCAAAGGCGCTCGCACATTTGCGTGCTTTCCAACGGCTGGACAGTCAGGCGCGTGACCTTGTCGCCACGGCAAGTTCGCAGCTGATGGCGGCCGAGTTCGATTTTGCCAACCAGAACCTGCGCATCTCGGCCCTTAAGCAGGGACAGCTTGAACGCGACATCAAGATTGAGCGGCAGCGTTCGCAATTCCGGACCCTGGCCTTCGTCGGCTTTGCTGTCGCGCTGACGATCGTTCTCGGGCTCACTTTGGCCGCCTTCTTCCGGATCCGCCGCAGCCGCAACGAAGTGCGTGCGGCCAACGCTGAACTGGCTGTCTCCAACGCTGATCTCGAACACGCGCTCAAGGCCAAAACCGATTTCCTTGCGATGACAAGCCACGAAATCCGAACGCCGCTGAATGGCATCCTTGGCACTGCACAGGTTCTGCTTAGCAAGCGGGACCTCGACGACGAAAACCTCAAGCGCATCAATCTGATCAAGAGCGCCGGGGAGACGATGAAGGCATTGGTCGATGACTTGCTTGACGTTGCCAAGATGGAGAGCGGGCAGGTGACGATCGAGGTGGGGCCGACATCAGTTGGGTCGATCCTGGACGATGCGGGTCAATTGTGGCGCGACAGAATGGCCGCCAAGGGTCTTGAATACCACGAAGAGATCGGCGCTATTCCTGACTGCATCGAAACCGATGGCGGAAGGGTGCGCCAGATTGTCTTCAATCTTCTTTCCAATGCCGTGAAATTCACCCGCAGTGGCTCGGTGACATTGCGCGCCACCTGTGACGAAGCGAAGCGCGAATTGGCAATCGCAATTACCGATACCGGGATCGGTATCCCCGCCACCGAACAGAAACAGGTTTTCGAGGCATTCCACCAGGTCGACAATGCGACCACCCGCGAATTCAGCGGCACCGGGCTAGGGCTGTCAATCAGCCAGAACCTGGCCGTTGCGCTTGGTGGCCGGATCGAACTGGAAAGTGAGGAAGGCACGGGTTCAACGTTCCGCCTGATCCTGCCGTTTACAGAGGTCGAAGCGAGCAACGATACCACGTGCGAACGCCCGACATCCCTTTCAGAGTGCCGCCTGTGTCTGGTCGAGGAAAGCCAGATGAAGCAAGCAATTCTGTCGGGCCTGATCGAACCGCACGTGAAGTCAGTCACCGCAGCGGGGCAAGCTACTCAATGTATGCGCGCCATCGAGACCGGCGCGGTCGATCATGTCGTACTCGATGCCGGATCGGTCGCGAAGAGCGCCGAGGACTTGCCGCAGATGCGCAACCTGCTCAGCCTGGCACAGAGCGCCGGAATTCCCGTTACCGTATTGTTTTCGCCCGCCGGGGGTCTGCCGCTGGAGGATGTCTCGCGGCTGGCTTACACTCAGCTTCTGATCAAACCGATCGCAGGAGATGCGCTGATTGCGGCGCTCCATCAGGTCTACCCCGCGCCAGAGGCGAGCACTCACGCGCCCGATGAAGCCACAATCGCTTCAGCCGCTTAGTGGCATGGTAACAACTCGTGAACATCTATCGGTTAGGGTAAACCAATCTTAACTGAGGAAACGGTCCTTGCGAGTTCTCTACGTCGAAGACAATGCGATGAACCGGCAGGTTGTGGGCGACATGCTCCAAGTTGCCGGCGCAAGCATGGTTGGCGCGCCTGATGCGGAGGCGGGATTGCGCGCGGTTGACGAGCAGGCTTTCGATCTGGTGTTAATGGATATCCGGATGCCGGGCATGGATGGCCTCACCGCTATTGGCCACTTGCGCCACAAGAACCCGCCTGTCTCATCTTTGCCAGTGATCGTGGTCACTGCGGACACCTCCGCCGATCTGCGCGAACGTTGTGAGGCAGCACTGGCCGATGACGTCATCATGAAGCCGGTCGCTCTCCAGCAACTTCTGGCATCCATGGGACGTGTCCTCGCAAAAAAATCGGGCAACGCAATGCTAATAGACTGAGGCCAGCCCTGAGTGCTTCTGACCGCTGATGCAGGCATGGATTTCGGCAATGGATCGCCTCGGTACTGGCAACTTGTGTCCGCTCCGCCAAGGCTAAACATGGCGCAAGAACTCTTCAATACGAATGGCAAGACCCGTCATTCTTGCGTTCCATCGCTCGATGCTGCTGGCATCCCTTCCTATTATGCGGTTCAAGCAATTTCCCATTTCAGTTACGTGTGATCGAGGGTGCAATCGGGTCCCTGCGTCAGCGCTCGACCCTGTGCAGCGCCAGTTGCTGGCTGGGCTGGTCGATGAATATCTCGGCGATGCCTCTGATGAAGCCTTAGCCCGCCAACGCGCGGCGATTGCTGCCGACGGGGCAGACAAGCTCCACTTCGCATGGCGGGGGCCGACAGGCGATCCGGCCGCACGCTTCATGTTCCGTATCGAAGGCCCGTCGATCATCATCGACTATGTGCGCGAGCGATCACCGGATGGCAGCTTCAACCACGCCCATTCGATCGCGCGCGATCCCGCGAACGACTACGGTGCCAAGTGGCTGGAGCAGCACTACACCGAAGCCCATCAGGAATAGCGCTAGCGCGTTACGGCTGCTTGTGCTTGTGCCCGGGCTTGCGGGACGGGCCGGGCTTCTTGCCATGCCACGGCTTGGCACTCGGGCCACCCGGCGCGCCGCCGCCGCCATTCGGCTTGCGGGCAAAGGTCTTGCCGGCAGGCTTGGCCTTGACGAAGGCGTTGTCTGCGGTGCTGCGCGAGGGGCGCAGCTGGCGATTGCCGCGGGCGGCTTCGCGCGGGCCGGTCTCCGAGCGTTCGATGATCACCGCCTCTTCCTCGCCCTCGGCCTGCGCGGTGCGCGCGACGGCGTCGGCGAATTTGGCAGCGAGCGTGCGTGGGATCTGGAAATAGGTTTCGGCCTGACCGATGCGGATCGCGCCGATCTCGCCGCGGGTGACATGGCCGCGGCGGCACAGCAGCGGCAGGATCCAGCGCGGATCGGCGTTCTGGCTGCGGCCGATATCCATGCGGAACCACACGGTATCCTCGAACCCGGGGCGGTGACGCTCCTTCTGCTCTTCGGCGCGCGCCTGCGGGGTGTTGGCAATCAGCTCCTCGGGCTCGGGCATGCTGGCGCGGTGGGCGGCCACCAGCATCCCGGCGATTTCTTGAGGGCTGCGCTCGGCGAGCAGGCGCTCGGCCAGAGCGCGATCAGCCTCGTCGATTTCGACCGGCGCGAGTAGCTTGGCGAGCAGGCGTTCGCGGTCCTTTTCGAGGATCGCCTCGCGATCGGGCACGTCCTGCCATTCGGCGTTGATCTGCGCGTGGCGCAGCATCGATTCGATGCGCTTGCGGCGCGAGTAGGGCACGATCAGCACCGCGATGCCCTTGCGCCCGGCGCGGCCGGTGCGGCCCGAACGGTGCTGGAGCGTCTCGGCATCGCGCGGAATCTCGACATGGACGACGAGGCTGAGGGTCGGCAGATCGATCCCGCGCGCGGCGACATCGGTGGCGACGCAGACCCGCGCGCGGCGATCGCGCAGGGCTTGCAGCGCTTGGTTGCGTTCGGACTGCGAATGTTCGCCCGACAGCGCCACCACAGCAAAGCCGCGTTCCTGCAGGATCGCGTGGAGGTGGCGCACCTTCTCGCGCGTCGCGCAGAACAGGATCGCGGTTTCGGCTTCATGGAAGCGCAGCAGATTGACCACAGCGTTCTCGATCTCGGTGGGGGACACGGTCACCGCCTGATAGGCGATGTCGCCATGTCCGCGGCCTTCGCTGATGGTCGCGATCCGCAAGGCATCATTCTGGTAGCGGCGGGCGAGCGCTTCGATGGGACGCGGCATGGTGGCCGAGAACAGCAGCGTGCGGCGTTCTTGCGGGGTGGCATCGAGGATCGCTTCGAGCTCCTCGCGGAAACCCATGTCGAGCATCTCGTCGGCCTCGTCGAGCACCACTGCTGCAAGGCGCGACAGATCGAGTGCGCCGCGTTCCAAGTGATCGCGCAATCGGCCGGGCGTGCCAACCACGATGGTCGGCCCTTGGCTCAGCACCTTGCGTTCGGCCGAGGGGTTCATCCCGCCGACGCAGGTGGCAATCCGTGCGCCGGTGCGGCCATAGAGCCATTCAAGCTCGCGGCTGACCTGCAGCGCGAGTTCGCGGGTGGGGGTGATGACCAGCGCGCGCGGGGTGCGGTCGGGGATCACGCGGTCCTGCCCGCCGAGCAATTCGGCCGCCATGGCGAGGCCGAAGGCGACCGTCTTGCCCGAACCGGTCTGGGCCGAGACCACAAGATCGCGGCCGACGGCCTCCGGACGGAGCACTTCGGCCTGGACCGGGGTGGCAGCCTCGTAACCGCGCTCGGCGAGGGCGGCTTCGAGCGGGGCGGGCAGGGTGGGGAAATTCATGTGCGTGAAACTCGTGTGAAACGGCGCGCCGGAAAGCGTGGCGAACGCGGCTGTTTGAAGCAGGGCATCCAGGGGAGGAAAGCGCGAAGCTGGAGGTCCAGCGCACATATGGAAGTGTCCCCTTAGGCGATTTTGCCGCTTTCGGCTTGTGAAAAATGAACGCTGCCGGTTGCCCGCTGGTGAAGCGGCCGAATCTTCGCCGCGAGGGCTTGCCAAAGGATGGCATATATTGGACGAGAGCCACTTGGGGCGATGGGATACCAGTTTGGCAGTCTGGCAGTCCGTTTGGTAATCTTTGGGGGCTTGGGTGACACGGAGATTGCGTAAGATTGTGCCCGCAGCGCTGGCTATGGCGTTGCTTGCAGGCTGCGGCACAGGCGCCAAGCGGACACCTCCGGTGCTTCCGGTCGAGGTTATCACTGTCGCCGCGCAGGATACCTCGCTCTATTCCGAGTATATCGGCGACATCCGCGCTGCCAACGAGGTCGCGATCTATCCCCGCATCAACGGCGTCGTGCTACGCCGCGCTTTCGCCGAAGGCACGATGGTGCGCGAGGGCCAGCTTCTGTTCGAGATCGAGGCGCGCGAATATGTCTCGGCGCGAGATGTCGCACTTGCCAACGTCGCGGCTGCCGAGGCGCAATCCTCGCGGGCGAACGAGGATGTTGCCCGTTACGAGCCATTGGTCGCGGCTGATGCGATTGCGGGGCAAGTCTACGACAATGCCATCGCCACGTCCAAGGCCGCTGCCGCGCAGGTGAAGGCCACGCGGGCAGCGCTGCGCAACGCCGAGATCACGCTCAGCTATGGCCAGGTGCGTGCGCCGATATCGGGCCGGATCGGAAAATCCGCCGTCAGTGACGGCCAACTGGTCGCTGCCGGGCAGGTCGAGCTGGCACGGATTTCCGATGCGGGCCGGATCGAGGTCTATTTCAGTCCCAGCGAGAGCGAATTGCTGAGCTTTTCGCGCCTCACCCCGGAGGAAAAGGCCGCAGCCCAGACCGGGATCAAGCTGGTGCTGGCCGATGGCGAAGTGCTGCCGCAGACCGGCACGATCGACTTTGCCGATCGCGCGGTCGATCCCGCCACGGGCTCCTACCGGCTGCGCGCGGTATTTCCCAATCCGGGGATGGCGGTCCTTCCGGGGCAGTTCGGACGGGTGCAGATCCGCGCACAGCTCAGGAAGGGCGCGGTGACCGTGCCCGACCGGGCAGTGGTCGAGCAGTTCGGCAGCTACTTCGTGATGGTGGTGGGCAAGGACAAGAAGGCCGAGCAGCGCCAGATCAAGGTTGGCGCGCAGGTCGCGGGTGAGTGGATCATCGAGGGCGGTCTCAAGCCCGGCGAGCAGATCATTGTCGAAGGCCTCGCCAAGGTCCAGCCGGGCATGCTTGTTGAACCGCTGCCGCTGGGCAAGTCCAAGCCCTATGCCGACGCCGCAATGAAGAAAGTGCTGGGGAACTAAGCCCCGTGGCACGCATCTTCATCGACCGCCCGGTCTTCGCCATCGTTATCGCCTTGGTGCTCTCGCTCGCGGGGGCATTGTCGCTGCTCGGTTTGCCGGTCTCGCAATATCCCGACATTGCCCCGCCGACGGTCAAGATCACATCGGTCTATCCCGGCGCGAGCGCGCTGGTGGTGGAAGACGGGGTCACCAAGCCGCTCGACTCGCAGATCAACGGTGTCACCGGGATGAAGTCGATCAAGGGCGTCTCGAGCGCGGACGGCACCTCGGTGGTGACGGTTCAGTTCAGCCTCGAGACTGATCCTGATATCGCCGCGGTCGAAACCCAGAACCGCGTCTCGCAAGTGCTTCCGCAGCTTCCCGGCGAAGTCAACGATATCGGGGTAACGGTGCGCAAGGCCTCGGCCGACACGCTGATGTATGTCGCCTTCTACTCGCCGGAAGCGGGCTACGACCGGACCTTCATCTCCAACTATGTCGACAACCTCGTGGTCGACGAACTCAAGCGCGTGCAGGGGGTGGGGGATGTCACCTTCTTCGGCGCGCCCTTCGCCATGCGCGTGTGGCTCAAGCCTGACCGGATGGCAGCGCTTGGCCTCACGCCGATGGACGTCGTTGCCGCGGTGCGTGAGCAGAACGCTCAGGCCGCACCGGGCGCAGTCGGCCAGCCACCGACGCGCACCGCGAGCGGGTTCCAGTATTCGCTCGAGCTGCAAGGTCGCATCAGCGAAGCCTCGCAGTTCGAGAACATCGTTTTACGAACCGGCCCCGACGGGCGCCAGTTGCGCATCCGCGACGTTGCCCGGGTGGAGCTCGGCTCGAAGGCCTATACGCAGGAGGCCTCGCTCAATGGCAAGCCTGCCGCGGCGATCGGTATCGCGCTGTCGCCTGGTGCCAATGCGATGGCGACCGCGGAAGAACTCAAGGCGCGGATGGAGTCGCTGAAGGCCAGCTTCCCGCCGGATTTCGACTATGAAATTGTCTATGACAGTTCGACCTTCGTCGAGGAATCGATTGCCGAGGTCGAGCATACGCTGCGCGATGCGATCATCCTGGTGTTGCTGGTGGTGTTCCTGTTCCTCCAAAGCTGGCGCGCCACGCTGATCCCGATGCTCGCTGTGCCGGTATCGCTGCTGGCAACGCTGATTGCCTATCAGGTTCTCGGATTCTCTATCAACACGCTCTCGCTGTTCGGCATGGTGCTGGCTATCGGCATCGTGGTCGACGACGCGATCGTGGTGGTCGAGATGGTCGAGCACAAGATGGCGCATGACAAGCTCTCTCCGCGCGATGCGACCCGCGCAGCGATGGATGAGGTGTCGGGGCCGGTGGTGGCGATCGCGCTGGTGCTGGCCGCAGTGTTCGTGCCGATGGCCTTTGTGCCGGGCGTGAGCGGGCAGCTCTACAAGCAGTTTGCGCTCACCATCGCGGTGTCCACGATGTTTTCGGCGCTGGTGGCGCTGACTCTCACGCCGGCCCTGTGCGCGATGCTCCTGAAGCCCAAGTCGGACGTGCCGCCCAGCAATTTCCTCGACCGGTTCTTCGCCCGCTTCAACGCCTGGTTCGATCGACTGACCGAGCGCTATGGCCGTTTTATCGGCATGACGACCGGCAGCTTGAAGCGCGTTGCCGTGTTCCTGTTGCTGGTGATTGTGGGCATTGTGCTGCTGTTCCGCGTTACCCCGACCGGCTTTGTACCTGACGAGGACGTCGGTGCTTTCTTCGTCCAGGCGATCCTGCCCGATGCCGCCAACAGCCAGCGCACTGAACAGGTGCTGACCGACTTCTCGGGCCGTCTGCGCGAGCTTGAGGGGGTCGAGGCGGTCATGACGATCTCCAACTTCGACGTGCTCTCGGGCACTGTCACCCCGAGCGGGGGCTTGATGATCGCAAAACTCGCTCCGTGGCACGAGCGCGGCCTGAGGACTTCGGCGAAGGCCCTGATCATGAAGGCCAACCTCGCCGGATACCTCACGCCGCAGGCAATGATGTTCGGCTTCGGCCCGCCTGCACTGCCGGGCTACGGCGCGTCGTCGGGCTTCTCGATGATGATCCAGGCCCGCGCCGGCCAGCCGAGCGACGAACTGGCTGACATGACCCGCCAGTTTATTGCCGAAGCCAGCCAGCAGCCCGAAATCGCGCGCATCTCCTCGACCTTCAGCGCGGGGACACCCAATTACCAGCTCACCATCGACCGCGAACGGGCCAAGCAGCTCGGGCTGGCATTGACCGACGTTTATCAGAGCCTGCAGATTCTGCTGGGCGGGACACAGGTCAACGACTTCAGTCTCTATGGCAAGAATTACAAGGTGATGTTGCAGGCCGATGCCGATTATCGCGAGGATATCGGCGCCCTTGGTCTCATCAATGTGCGCAGCCGCACCAGCGGGCAAATGGTGCCGCTCTCTGCGGTGGTGACAGTCGAGAAAGGCGCGGCGCCGCGGTTCACCAACCGCTACAACCTATACGGCTCGGCCGATATCAGCGGTGCGCCCGCGGAGGGCTATTCCTCGGGCGATGCGGTGGCCGCGCTCGAGCGCACCGCGGCCAAAGTGCTTCCAGCGGGCTATGGCTACGAATGGACCGGTGTCACCCGCGAGGAAGTCGAGACCGGCAATGCCGCGACGCTGGTGATGGCGCTGTCGGTGCTTGTGGTGTTCCTCTTCCTTGCCGCGCTCTACGAGAGCTGGTCGGTGCCGGTGGCGGTGTTGCTGGGCGTTCCCTTCGGCGTGCTCGGGGCGCTGCTGGCGCTGCAGCTACGCGGGCTCGATTTCAACGTCTACGGCCAGATCGGGGTCGTCACGCTGGTCGGCTTGTCCGCCAAGAACGCGATCCTGATCGTCGAGTTCGCCAAGCAGTTCCACGAACAGGGCATGCCCATCGCCGAGGCCGCACGCGAGGCCGCCAAGCAGCGCCTGCGCCCGATCCTGATGACGTCCTTCGCCTTCATCATGGGCGTGATCCCGCTCCTGCTTGCGACCGGCGCGGGGGCCGCGTCGAAGGCGTCGGTCGGCACGGTGGTGTTCGGCGGGATGCTGGTCGCGACTGTACTTGCGGTGCTGGTGGTGCCGGCGCTCTATGTGATCGTCCAGAGCGTGACCGAGCGGTATTTTGGCGGGCCCAAGGAATCACCGCCTGCCGCATCCGATCCCGAATTGCTGGAGCACCCGGCATGAGCCTGCGGCTGCTGAAGGCGGGCGGGGGGGCAACGCTGGCACTGGCGCTCGCGGGCTGCGCGATCGTCGGCACCGACTATGAGCGCCCCGATCTGTCGCTGCCGGACCAGCATGCGGTCGCGATTGACGTCAGCACCGCGCAATCGGCAGCGAACCTCAATTGGTTCGAGCTCTACCGCGATCCCGAGCTGCGCCCGCTGATCGAGGAGGCGCTCGCCAACAATCTCGATCTGCAACAGGCCTATGCCCGGATCGAGGAATCGCGCGCTCGGCTGCAGGTCGCGCGCAGCCGGTACTTTCCGTCGATCGACGGGGCGCTGCAGACCGCGCCCACGCCGCAGGGCAACAGCAATGACGGGGTGTTTACGCTCGGGCTGGTGCTCAACTGGGAGATCGACCTGTTCGGCAAGCTGCGCCGCCAGAACGAGGCCGCCCGCGCGCAGCTGCTCGCCACCGAGGCGGGCCAGGCGGCGGTGGTCACCACACTGGTGCAGCAAGTCGCGACCGTGTGGCTGACGATCCGCGAATTGCAGGCCGAAGAAGCGATCCTTGAACGCAACATTGCCATCCAGCAGCGCAGTCTTGAGCTGGTGCAACTGCTTCACCGGCAGGGCGTCGTCTCCGACAGCGAGGAGCAGCAGGCGATCGCGCAGGTGGCAGGCACCCGCGCATTGCTGCCGCAGGTGCAGCAGGCGCGGCTGGTGAATGCCAACCTGTTGGCGGTGCTTCTCGGACGCTATCCGACCGCGATGGAGCTGACGCCGTTCGATCCCGAGAGGCAGGCGCGCGGAATCGGTGCCTATGAACTGCCGCTGGGCGTGCCGAGCGAGCTGCTTGCGCGGCGGCCTGATGTGATCATTGCCGAACAATCGCTCGCTGCCGCTACCGCCAGCGAAGGCGTGGCGATGGCCAACCGTTTCCCGTTCCCGACGATCGGCTTCAGCACGCTGTTCGGCCGCACTTCGACCGACCTCGGTTCGCTGTTCGATAGCGGGGCTTCGGCGGCGATCAATTCCTGGGGGCCGCAGATCGGGCTGCCGATCCTCAATGTCGGGCGCGATCTCGGCAATGTCCGCGTCGCCCGTGCGCAGACAAGCCAGGCGCTGATCGGCTATCGCCGCGCGGTGCAAGGGGCGCTGTTCGATATCAACGCGGCAAGCTACGCCTACCGCTCTGCCGATGAACAGCTTGCGCCGCTGACCGAGCAATATATCGCCGCCGCACGCACGCTGATGTTGCAAGAGCTGCGGTTCAAGGCCGGGGTGGTGAATTATCTCTCTGTGCTCGACGCGCAGCGGCTGGTGCTGTCGAGCGACCTGTCGCTGGCGCGTGCAGGGCTGGCGCGCGATCTCGCCTTTGTCGACCTTTATCAGGCGCTCGGCGGAGGCTGGGATCCGGACGCGCCGCTACCTGAACTCAGCGAATAGCGCGTCAGGACATCCGCGCGAAATTGGCGACCCCGGGGGCCGGTGTGCGCAGGGGCGCAGGGCTGCCAGAGGGCGTGAGGGCAAGGCCCGGCGCGAGCGCGGCCAGCGCGGTGGTGACCGCGCCGATCTGCGGGGCCGCCACAGCGTAGAACACCAGCTTGGCTTCCTTGCGGGTCTCGACCAGCCCGGCCTTGCGCAGCACGCTCAACTGCTGTGACAGGCCCGGCTGGGTAATGCCGGTGACATGCTCGATCTCGCCGACATTGCGCTCGCCTGCGGCCAGCACGGCAAGGATGCGGAACCGCAGCGGGTGGGCAAGCGCTTTGAGCGCCTCGATCAACTCGTCGCCGGCGATCATGCCTTGCCTCCGCTTTCGCGCAGGAACCAGCCAGCGATGTCCGGCGCAGCGTAAACCTCGTCGAGATTGTGGCTCGGGGCTGCCAGCATCGGTTCGCCCGGGTGCCAGTTGGCAGGCGCCAGCGCGCCCTTTGCGTCAATCGCCTGCAACCCATCAAGGATGCGCAGCATCTCCGGCACCGAACGGCCGAGACTGGCGGGATAGCAAGTCATCGCGCGGATCACGCCGGCAGGGTCGATGAAGAAGGTGGTGCGCACCGTGGCGCTGTCATTGTCCTGCGCGCCAACCATGCCGAAGGCGCGGCCGATCACCAGCGTCGGATCTTCCAGGATCGGGAAGCGCACTTCCACGCCAAAGCGGTCGCGGATCATCCTGAGCCACGCGAAGTGCGAAAACAGGCTGTCGACCGACAGAGCCATCAATGCGCAGTCCCGCGTCTCGAAGGCGTCCGCCTCGCGGGCGAGGGCGACAAATTCGGTTGTGCAGACGGGCGTGAAGTCGGCCGGGTGGGAGAACAGCACGAGCCAGCGCCCGCGATAGGCGGACAGGCGAACTGGTCCGACGGTGCTGCGGGCTTCGAAATCGGGCGCGACATCGCCGATCCGGAGGCCAGCGCAGGGCGGGAGAGATTGAACAGGCGAGGTCATTGCCTCCTCATATCACTTGACTCTGACATTGCAAAATATATACACGATTTATGTAAATAATTGGAGATTTGTCATGAGTGCCGACGATTCGATCCTTGCTGCGGCGGCCGCGCAGGTCGAGCGTGCGCGGGCTGGTGCGGCGTTGCGGCCTGAAATCGCCAGCTTCTTTGATCCTGCCACTTTCACCGTCACCTACGTGGTGCGCGATCCGGCGACCCGCGAGGCGGCGATTATCGACTCGGTGCTCGACTTTGATCCCAATTCGGGCCGCACCGCGACGGCCTCGGCCGATGCGGTCATCGAATACGTCACTTCGCATAATTTGAAGGTGATTTGGCTGCTCGAGACCCATGCCCATGCCGATCACTTCTCGGCCGCGCCCTATCTTCAGGAACGGCTCGGCGGCACAATCGCGATCGGCGAGCACATCACTGCGGTGCAGGCCGTGTTCGGCAAGCTGTTCAACGCCGGCCCCGAATTCGCGCATGACGGCTCGCAGTTCGATGTGCTGTTCAAGGACGGAGATACCTTCAGCATCGGCGCCTTGCCGGTAACGGTTCTGCACGTCCCCGGCCATACGCCTGCCTGCATCGCCTATATCGTGGGCGAGGCGGTGTTCGTGGGCGATACCATGTTCATGCCCGATTACGGCACGGCGCGTGCCGACTTCCCGGGCGGGAATGCGCGCACCCTGTTCCGCTCGCTGCGGCGCATCCTCTCGCTGCCCCACGAGACGCGGCTGTTCATGTGCCATGATTACCTGCCAAAGGGTCGCAGCGAATATGTGTGGGAGACCACCGTCGCTGCTGAGCGCGAAGGCAATGTCCACGCTCATGACGGCGTGACCGAGGACGAATTTGTCGCCATGCGCGAGGCGCGCGACGCCACGCTCGATATGCCGCGCCTGATCCTGCCTTCGGTGCAGGTCAACATGCGCGCCGGCCACCTGCCGCCGCCCGATGATAACGGCGTGATCTACCTCAAGCTGCCGGTCAACGCGGTATGATCTTGCCGGGATTTCCTGATGCTGCTCCGCTCGCGGGGCTTGGCGGCGGGGTGCTGATCGGGCTGGCGGCGGCGCTGATGCTGCTGGGCGCGGGGCGGATTGCCGGGGTCTCGGGCATTGCTGCACGCGCTTTTGGCCTGGCGGAGAGTTCGATGCCGCGCGCCGGTACCTGGGCGTTCCTGATCGGCCTGCCGCTGGGCGCGCTGTTTGTCGCCAGCCTGATCGGAGCCGCCGTGCCCAGTTTTGCCGGGCCGGTCACGCTCGCGATTGCCGGTGTGATCGTCGGGATCGGCACGCGGCTCGGCTCGGGCTGCACCAGTGGCCACGGGGTATGCGGCATGAGCCGCCTCTCGCAGCGCTCGCTGGTGGCCACCGCGACCTTCATGGTAACCGGCTTTGCCACAGTGGCGGCGATGAACGCACTCGGCATCGCGGTGCTGCCATGATCCGTGACACGCTGGTGCCGCTGCTTGCAGGCACGATTTTCGGCGCGGGCCTGATGCTGGGCGGGATGACCGATCCGGCGCGGGTGCGCGGGTTCCTCGATCTGTTTGGCGCATGGGATCCGACACTCGCCTTCGTGATGGGCGGCGCGGTGTTGGTGATGGCGCTCGCATGGCTGCTCCAGAATCGGATGCAGCGCCCGGTGTTTGCGACAAGCTTTGCGTTGCCCGATCGCAGCGACATCACCGCCAAGCTAGTCGGCGGTTCGGCGCTGTTCGGGATCGGCTGGGGGATTGCCGGACTGTGTCCGGGCCCCGGCTTTGCCGCGCTCGCAATCGAACCGCTATCAGCGGCGATTTTCGTCGCGGCGATGCTGGCCGGCATGATGCTGGTGCGGCTGGTGGAAGGACAGGGATGATGGAACTGCGAAACATAGATGCGGCTCTTGCGGTCGCCCCGCAGATGGCGCCCGAGGATCTCGCTGGCCTTGCCGCGCAAGGCTTTGCCGCGGTGATCTGCAACCGCCCTGATGGCGAGGAGCCGGGCCAGCCCCCGCTCGATGATATGCGCCGCGCTGCGCAGGAGGAGGGGCTCGCGTTCCACCACATCCCGGTTGCCGGAGGCCTGTTCCCGCCTGCTGCCGTCGCCGCATTCGGCGCGATCCGGCGCGGCACGCATGGCAAGGTGCTGGCCTATTGCCGCACCGGCACGCGCGCGGCCTCGCTTGATGCGCTGGCCAATATCCGCGGCCTCAGTGCCGCTGACCGCGTCGCCAATGCCAAGGCAGCCGGATACGACCTTTCAGCACTCGCCGAGCGCATGACAGCGGGCGAATAGGCCCGCACTCGGAAGGAGCCGGACATGAGCGCACAGCAGCACACAGTCGTCGTAATCGGCGGCGGAGCGGCGGGGATCGCGACCGCGGCCTCGATGCTGAAGCGGCGTCCGGGGCTCGACATCGCGATTGTCGAACCGTCCGATACCCACGCCTATCAGCCCGGTTGGACGATGGTCGGCGGCGGGGTGTTCGATGTCGCCAGCACCACCCGCCCGATGGGAAGCGTGATGCCCAAAGGCGTGCGCTGGGTGCGCGAGGCCGCAGCCGGTTTCCAGCCCGACGTTAATCAGGTGACGCTCGCCGATGGCAGCACGCTGACTTACGAGGTGCTGATCGTCGCGCCGGGCATCAGGCTCGCCTGGGAGAAGATCGTCGGGCTTGAGGCGACGCTCGGCAAACACGGCGTCACCAGCAATTACCGCAAGGATCTGGCGCCTTACACATGGGAACTGGTGCAGAAGATCAAGGCGGGCAGGGCGATCTTCACCCAGCCGCCGATGCCGATCAAATGCGCCGGCGCGCCGCAGAAATCGATGTATCTCGCCTGTGATCACTGGCTGCGCGCGGGCGTGCTGGGGGACATCGAAGTCGAATTCCGCAATGCCGGGCCAGTGTTGTTCGGCGTGGCGGACTATGTTCCGGCGCTGATGGAATATGTCGGGAAATACGGCATCGATCTCGAACTCGGCAACAATCTGGTCGCGGTTGATGGTCCCGCGCAGGTGGCGGTGTTCCAGACCGCCGAGGGCGAGGTCTCCCGCAGTTTCGACATGATGCATGTCGTCCCCCCGCAAGTCGCGCCGCAATTCCTCGCCGATAGCCTGCTGGCCGCGCCGAGCGGGTTCACCGATGTCGATCAGCACACGCTTCAGCACGTGCGCTACCCCAATATCTTCGGGCTGGGCGATGGCGGCTCCATGCCCAATGCCAAGACGGCCGCCGCCGCGCGCAAACAGGCGCCGGTGGTTGCGGTTAATGCGCTGCGGCAGTTGGACGGCAAAGGGCCTACCGCAGGCTACGACGGCTATGGCTCGTGCCCCTTGACGGTGGAGCGCGGCAAGATCGTGCTCGCCGAATTCGCTTATGGCGGCAAGCTTGTGCCGAGCTTTCCGACCTGGTTGATCGATGGCACCAAGGCCAATCGCCTGTCATGGATGCTCAAGGCCGATCTACTGCCGTGGCTCTACTGGAACGGGATGCTGAAGGGCCGCGAGTGGCTCGCCGGGCCCGGCGGGCTGATCGCCCAGTAACACCATGCTTGCCCGCTATCTCCCGATCCTCGAATGGGGCCGCAGCTATGATCGCGGTGTGCTGACCAGCGATCTCTTGGCGGCGGTGATCGTGACCATCATGCTGATCCCGCAAAGCCTCGCCTACGCGATGCTTGCGGGACTGCCGCCGGTCGTCGGGCTTTACGCCTCGATCCTGCCGCTGGTGGCCTATGCGCTGTTCGGCACCAGCCGGACGCTGGCGGTGGGGCCGGTGGCGGTGGTCTCGCTGATGACGGCGAGCGCGGCAGGAGCCGTCGCAGTGCCGGGGACGGCGGCCTATTGGGAGGCGGCGGTGACGCTCGCCGCGCTCTCGGGCGTGATGTTGGTGGTGCTGGGGCTGCTGCGGCTGGGCTTTCTTGCCAACCTTCTGTCCCACCCCGTGATCAGCGGGTTCATCTCGGCAAGCGGCGTGTTGATCGCCACCAGCCAGTTGAAACACATCCTCGGGGTGAAGGTCGCGGGCGAGACCTGGCCGGAGATGCTCAGCGGATTGGCGCGTGCGCTGGGGGAGACCAATCTTGCGACGCTTGCCATCGGGATACCGGCAACGCTGTTCCTGTTCTGGGTGAGGAAGGGCCTGAAGCCGGCGCTCCAGCGCCTCGGCCTCAGCCCGCGCGTGGCCGACATGACCGCCAAGGCCGGGCCGGTGGTGGCGGTGGCGGTGACGATCCTCGCCGTGATCGGCTTTGGGCTGGAGGCGCGCGGCGTATCGGTTGTGGGCGCGATCCCGCAAGGCCTGCCGCCTTTCGCGCTGCCTTCCGCCGACCCTGCGCTGATCCATTCGCTGTGGGTGCCTGCGTTGCTGATCTCGGTGATCGGCTTTGTCGAGAGTGTCTCGGTCGCGCAGACGCTCGCCGCCAAACGCCGTCAGCGGATCGTGCCGGATCAGGAGCTGATCGGGCTGGGCGCATCGAACATCGCCAGCGCGCTTTCGGGCGGCTATCCGGTGACGGGCGGCTTCGCGCGCTCGGTCGTCAATTTCGATGCCGGCGCGCAGACCCCGGCGGCAGGCGCCTTCACCGCTGTGGGCATCGCGCTTGCCAGCCTGTTTCTCACGCCGCTCCTGTTCCACCTGCCCAATGCGACGCTCGCGGCGACCATCATTGTGGCGGTGCTGAGCCTTGTCGATTTCAAGACGCCGCGGCTGCTGTGGGCCTATTCCAAGGCCGATTTTGCCGCCCACGCCGCGACCATCGCCGTCACCTTGCTCGCTGGTGTGGAGCTCGGCGTGATCGCGGGCGTTGCCGTCGGCCTGCTGTTCTATCTGTGGCGCGCCAGCCGGCCCCATGCCGCCATCGTAGGCCGGGTGCCGGGCACCGAGCATTTCCGCAATGTCGAGCGCCACACAGTGCTCACCCTGCCGCATCTGCTGTCGATCCGGATCGATGAAAGCCTGACCTATCTCAACGCCCGCTGGCTGGAGGAATATGTCCTCGAACAGGTCGCCGAGCGCCCGGCGCTGCGCCACGTCATCCTGATGTGCAGCGCGGTCAATGCGATCGATGCCTCGGGCCTCGAAAGCCTCGAGGCGATCAACCACCGGCTGGCCGATGGCGGCATCAAACTGCATCTGTCGGAAGTGAAGGGCCCGGTGATGGACCGCCTGAAGCGCACCCATTTCGTCGAGGATTTGTCGGGCCGCGTGTTCCTATCGCAGGACAAGGCCTTTGCCGATCTAGCGCTCGATACGGGGAAGGCACCCCAAGTTCCCATCGCAGACGAAGCGCGCGGGCTTATTTGAGCCGCTCCTGTTTTACTAAATGAAAAACTGTAATTGTATTCCGCCTCAAGCTACGATTCAGGACTAATTTCGCTTGAATTTGCACTGATTTTTGGAAATAGGAAAATTCGATTACATAAATCGAGTAGTTAAATTATCTCCGAATTGTCCGGCCTGCTAGAGCGGTTGCGCCAACCAAAGGAGTAAGACCCATGAGCCTGCATATCGGCGATATCGCCCCCGACTTCACCGTGGACACCACCACCGGCCCGATCAGGCTGCATGAATGGGCAGATGACTCTTGGGTGTTCTTCTTCAGTCACCCAGCCGATTTTACCCCGGTCTGCACCACCGAAATGGGCACCACCGCGCGGCTCGCCGCCGAGTTTGCCAAGCGCAACTGCAAGCCATTGGGCCTCTCGACCGACACGGTTGAAGAGCACCTCGCCTGGGTCAAGGATGTGGACGAGACGCAGGGCGTGACGCTGGCCTTTCCGATCGTGGCCGATGCCGACCTGCGGATTGCCAGGCTCTATGACATGATCCACCCCGATCAATCAGAAACGGCGGCGGTGCGTTCGGTGTTCATCATCGATCCGGCCAAGAAAATCCGCCTGATCATGACCTACCCCATGAGCGTGGGCCGCAATTTTGACGAAATCCTGCGGGTGATCGACAGCTTGCAGCTCGCGGACCGGATGACCATCGCGACCCCTGCCGATTGGCGCCCGGGCGACAAGGTGATCATCCCGCCTTCGGTCGATGATGCCACCGCGCACGAACGGTTCCCGCAAGGCTTCACCACCATCAAGCCTTATCTGCGGATGGTCGAGATCACCTGAACCTGCTCTCCCCTGTTGCACCGCCGGACACCCCCCCTTCCGGCGGTGCAACTCTTTTGCTGTCAAACCGTATCTGCGTTGCGCCAAAAGCAATTGCTCGGCGCCGCCAAGGGACTAGCTGCTCACCATGCTTGAGAACCTCGACGCCCTGCTGCTCGCGCGGATCCAGTTTGCCTTTACGGTAAGCTTCCATTTCTTCTTCCCGGCCTTCTCGATCGGGCTGGCGAGCTACCTCGCGGTGCTCGAAGGGTTGTGGCTGAAAACCGGCAGATCCGTCTATCTCGACCTGTTCAAATACTGGCTCAAGATCTTCGCGATCGCCTTTGCGATGGGCGTCGTTTCGGGGATTGTGATGTCCTACCAGTTCGGCACCAACTGGTCGGTGTTCTCGGATAAGGCCGGGTCGGTGATCGGGCCGCTGATGGCCTACGAAGTGCTGACCGCGTTCTTCCTCGAAGCAGGATTCCTCGGCGTGATGCTGTTCGGGATGGAGAAGGTCGGCAAGAAGCTGCACTTTGCCGCCACGCTGATGGTGGCGCTGGGCACCTTTGTCTCGGCCTTCTGGATCCTCTCGGTCAATAGCTGGATGCATACGCCGACGGGCTACCTGATCGGCGCAAATGGCCAATTCCTGCCTGGCGACAGCTGGTGGACGATCATCTTCAACCCCAGTTTCCCTTACCGCCTGGTCCACACCGTGATGGCGGCCTACCTGACCACCGCCTTCGTGGTGGGCGCGGTGGGCGCGTGGCATCTGCTCAAAGATCGCGCCAATCCGCATGCGCGTACCATGTTCTCTATGGCAATGTGGATGGCGGCGATTGTCACCCCGCTGCAGATTTTCGCGGGCGACATGCACGGATTGAACACGCTCGAGCATCAGCCCGCCAAGGTGATGGCGATGGAGGGGCATTACCAAAGCCACCCCGAAGGCGCGCCGCTGATCCTGTTCGGCATCCCCGACAGCGAGGCCAAGACGGTGCGCTATGCGGTGGAGATTCCGAAGTTCTCCTCGCTGATACTCAAGCATGATCTCGACGCGCCGCTGGCCGGGCTCGACACTATTCCCGATGACGAGGAACCGCCGGTCGGGATGTTGTTCTCGAGCTTCCGCATCATGGTCGGCATCGGCTTTGCGATGCTGGGCATCGGGCTGTGGAGCCTGTCGGGGCGGGTGCGCGGCAGGCTCTACGAGATGAGCTGGCTGCACCGCGCCGCAGTGCTGATGGGGCCGAGCGGCTTTGCCGCCGTGCTCGCCGGATGGATCACCACCGAAGTCGGCCGCCAGCCCTATGTGATCTACGGCGTGCTGCGGACAGCCGATGCGGCCAGCCCGCTCGATGGCCCGGCCGTGGCCGCCTCGCTGCTCGCCTTCATCCTGATCTACTTCACCGTCTTCGGCATCGGCGTGTGGTACATCCTCAAGCTCATGGGCAAAGCGCCGCACGCGGGCGAATATGGCGTGAAGCGCGGCGATGTCGGCCCGATCCGCACCGCTGGGATCACGCCCGGGCCGACGCAGAACCCGGGTGGCGAGGAAACGCTCCCCACCGAAGCGCAGCCCGCTGTTCCGGGTGAAAGGGAGCCGGTGTGATGGATCTCACTGTCATCTGGGCCTTCATCATCGCCTTTGCCGTGTTCGCCTATGTGGTGATGGACGGGTTTGACCTCGGCATCGGCATCCTTTTCCCCACCTTCCGGGTGGGGAAGGGCCGCAACCGCGCAATGAATTCGATCGCGCCGGTGTGGGATGGCAACGAGACCTGGCTGGTTCTCGGCGGCGGCGGGCTGTTTGCCGCCTTTCCGCTCGCCTATGCAGTGATCCTGCCCGCGACCTATCCGCTGATCATCGCGATGCTGCTGGGTCTTGTGTTCCGCGGCGTCGCCTTCGAATATCGCTGGCGCGATCCGGCGCATGAGAAATTCTGGGACGCGGCCTTCTTCGGCGGATCGGTGGTTGCAGCAATGGCGCAGGGGATGACCCTTGGCGCGCTGTTGCAGGGTATCGAGGTCGAGGGCCGCGCCTATGCCGGAAGCTGGTGGGATTGGCTCACGCCTTACACCTTTCTCACCGGGCTGGGCACGGTGGCAGGTTATGCGCTGCTGGGCAGCACCTGGCTGATCTGGAAGCTTGATGGAGGCGTGCAGGCCCATGCCCGCTATGTCGCTCTTCGTGCCGCGAGCGCGACGATTGTGCTGATGGGCGCAGTCAGCCTCTACAACATCACGCTGAACGCCGAATATGCCGCGCACTGGCTCGCGGTGCCGCAGATCTACTATGCTGCGCCAGTGCCGGTGGTTACGGGGCTGGTTGCGATTGCGCTGATCCGCGCGATCCGGGGCGATGCCCACAGCGCGCCGTTCTGGCTGGCGCTGGCGTTGTTCTTCCTCGGTATGGCAGGGCTGGGGGTAACCATCTGGCCGAACGTCGTGCCGCCGGGGATCACCATCTGGGACGCCGCCGCGCCAAAGCGCAGCCAGGTTTTCATGCTGATCGGCGTTGCGATCACGCTGCCACTGATCATAGGCTACACTGCCTGGGCGTACTGGGTGTTCCGCGGCAAGGTCGGCGACGAGGGGTATCACTGATGTCCTCAAGTAGCGCAGCGATAGGACGACAAGAAGCGCGCTCAAGTGGCGCAGCGATAGGACGACAAGAAGCGCGCTCAAGTAGCGCAGCGATAGGACGACAAGAAGCGCGCTCAAGTAGCGCAGCGATAGGACACGATTAATGCTAGCGCCGCCTGAACTGGAACCCGAAGCGCCCCTTTGGCAGCGCCTTTTGTGGATGGCGGGAATCTGGGCGGCGAGCGTCGCGGTGCTGGGCGTGGTCGCCTATATGATCCGCCTGTGGATCGCGCCCTAATGGTGAAAGTCTGGTTCGACGGCGCCTGCCCGCTGTGCCGGCGCGAGATCGCGCTGATGCGGCGGCTCGACCGGCGCGGGGCGATTGCCTTCGTCGATGTGGCGCAAGGGGCTGATCCTTCCTGTCCGATCGACCGCTCAGCGCTGCTTGCCCGCTTCCATGCCGAGGAAGATGGCATGGTGCATGATGGCGCGGCGGCCTTCGCGGCGATGTGGCGCGTGATTCCCCTGCTGCGGCCGTTGGGTCTGCTGGCGCGCAATGACGCGGTGCTGCGGGTGCTGGAGGCGGCCTATCTGCGCTTCCTTAAACAGCGCCCGCGCCTGCAACGCTTCTTCGCCTAGAAACCGCTTGCCCTGACGCAGCGCTTCGGCTGATCTGCCCGTTAAAGAGAGACGGGAGAGACCAAGCCAATGACCAATTTCGGCGCGATGCAGAACGAAATCTACAATGCCGGCTTGCGCGGCATTCTGCCCACCTGGCCGGTCGATTTCGCCACCCTCGAAAAGCGCGCGCACGAGGCACTCGGGCCGATGATGACGAACTACGTCGCCGGCGGCTGCGGCGACGAGCACACGCAGGACCAGAACGCTGCTGCCTTCCACCACTGGGGCATGGTCCCGCGCATGATGGTCGATTGTTCGGTGCGTGATCTGTCGGTCGAGCTGTTCGGGCAAACCTATCCCACGCCGCTGTTCATGGCCCCGATCGGCCTCAACGGCGAGGCCTCGCAGGACCGGCATGGCGATATGGCCGCCGCGCGCGCATCGGCGCTCACGGGGGTGCCGTTCTGTGCTTCGACGCTGGCGAATGATCCGCTCGAGGATGTGAAGGCGGCCTGCGGCGATACGCCGGCCTGGTTCCAGCTCTACACTCCGAGGAACCGCGAAGTGGCTACCAGCCTGATCCGCCGCGCCGAGGATGCCGGCTACAAGGCGCTGGTGGTGACGCTCGATACCTGGGTGACGGGCTGGCGCCCGCGTGACCTGAACGCGTCGAACTTCCCGCAGCTGCGCGGCAAGGTGCTCGTCAATTACTTCTCCGATCCCGTGTTCCGCTCGCTGCTCGCCAAGCCCCCCGAGGAGGATATGCAGGCGGCGATCTTCACCTGGGCGGCGACTTTCGGGCAGGTGCTGACGTGGGACGACATGGCGTGGTTCAAATCGGTGACCAAGCTGCCGATCGTGCTCAAAGGCATCTGCCATCCCGACGACGCGCGCCGCGCGGTCGATCACGGGGCGGACGCGGTCTATTGCTCGAACCACGGCGGGCGGCAGGCCAATGGCGGGATCGCGACCATCGATCTGCTGGAAGATGTGGTGAAGGCAGCCGGCGATACGCCGGTGCTGTTCGACAGCGGCATCCGCTCGGGCACCGATGCCGTCAAGGCGCTGGCCTTGGGCGCCCGCGCGGTCGGCGTTGGGCGGCCTTACACCTATGGACTCGCGCTGGGCGGAGCGGAGGGCGCAG
>Ga0164292_10000770_pt1 | contig 25503 bp, 18 predicted proteins | sample GEODES117metaG_FD_111486 | JGI IMG/M metagenome (GOLD analysis project Ga0164292, IMG submission 111486) | Eutrophic lake water microbial communities from Lake Mendota, Wisconsin, USA - GEODES117 metaG | ecosystem: Environmental > Aquatic > Freshwater > Lake | place: USA: Lake Mendota...
GAAATTCGTGCTGGCACTGGTGGAGATGAAGCCAGTTTGTTTGCAGGTGATTTATTGGGCATGTATTTAAGGTATTGTTCTAAAAAAGGTTGGAAAACGGCTATTGTTACGGAAAGTGAAGGAACAGTGGGTGGTTATAAGGAAGTGATTGTAGAAGTGACTGGTGAAGATGTATATGGTACGTTGAAATTTGAAAGTGGCGTGCATCGGGTTCAACGTGTTCCCAATACCGAAACCCAAGGAAGGGTGCATACATCTGCTGCAACAGTTGCAGTAATGCCAGAAGCCGAAGAGATCGATTTTGAATTGAAAGAAAGTGATGTAAAAATGGAAACAGCCCGAAGTGGTGGTGCAGGCGGACAGAATGTAAATAAAGTGGAGACCAAAGTTTTCTTAACCCATATACCAACAGGGGTAGTAGTGGTTTGTCAAACAGAACGTTCTCAATTAGGAAATAGAGAAAAAGCCATGACCATGCTTCGTTCTAAATTGTACGAAGAGCAAGTTCGCAAGCATGAAGATGAAATTTCTCGTCAACGTAAAACTTTGGTTAGTACCGGAGATAGAAGTGCAAAAATCAGAACTTATAACTGGCCACAAGGAAGGGTTACCGATCATCGGATTGGTTTAACCTCTTACAATCTTGATGCTGTTATTGGTGGAGATATTGAGGAATTTATTGAGGCTTTACAAATGGCAGAGAATGCAGCTAAGATGGTAACAAATAATTAATGCTCTTTTATTTGTTTCTCAAGGCTATGTAAATGCAATTCCCATTTCCAAGCAGTATCCATCATTTCTGTAATGCCATATTTAATTTTCCAGTCTAATTTTTTTACGGCTGCATCATTATTGGCATAAATAGCTACTACATCACCCGCTCGTCTTGGCCCAATTTTATAATTCAATTTTAAGCCACTGACTTTTTCGAATGTTTGAATAGCTTCTAGTACGGAAACTCCATTTCCTGTTCCTAAATTAAACACATCACAAGAAGTTTCATTTTTCTCTGCTGTTAAATATTGAATGGCCAATGTATGTGCATGTGCAATATCAGCCACATGGATATAGTCTCTTATACAGGAACCATCTCTGGTACTGTAATCATTACCATATACTGTTAAATCAGGTAATTTACCAATTGCAGATTGAGTAATAGCCGGAACTAAATTTTGTGGTTTGCCAATTGGCAGCTCCCCAATTTGTATAGATGGGTGTGCTCCGACTGGATTAAAATACCTCAATAAAATAGCATTGGTAGCATTGGCTTTGGTGAAATCTCTGATAATTACTTCTCCCATTTGTTTGGTTGCACCATATGGGGATTCTGCAGGTTTGATAGGACTTGTTTCGGTAACAGGAATAACATCCGGACTTCCATATACTGTACAAGAAGAGGAGAAAACAATATTGGGTATACCAAATTCCTGTACACATTTCAACAGATTTACCAATCCAAATAAGTTGTTTTCGTAATATAAAATCGGTTCTTCAACGGATTCTCCAACAGCTTTATAAGCTGCAAAATGAATGATGCCATCTATATCCGTATGTTCCATGAACACGGCTTGTGTTTCATCAAAATTCTTCAGGTCAACGGAATAGTTTTTGATTTTTTTTCCGGTTATTTTTTCGATGCCGGTAATGGCTATTTGGGTAGAACGAGAAAAATCATCTATTGAGATAACGTCAAATCCATTTTCTAACAAATCTACTATTGTGTGAGAGCCAATAAATCCACATCCACCTGTAACCAATATCTTAGCCATGCAATAAAATTATACTGCAATTTAATTCGATTAAAGCAAACTGTAGCAAAAAGATATTAAACAAATAGCTTAATAATGTAGAATACAATTGCAGCTATAATTGCAGAAATGGGTATTGTTAAAATCCAAGCCCATAAAAGGTTTACAGTTACTCCCCACCGAACTGCACTTAATCTTTTTGTTGCGCCAACGCCAATAATTGACCCCGTAATCGTATGCGTAGTAGAAACAGGAATATGAAAATGTTCTGTAAGAAATAAAGTGATAGCGCCTGCTGTTTCTGCAGCTACTCCTTCTAAAGGAGTTACTTTTGTTATTTTGGTTCCCATTGTTTTTACAATTTTCCATCCACCACTCAAGGTGCCTAATCCAATACATAAAAAAGAAGTAAATGGCACCCAAGGATATGCTACTACAAATTCATTAAAATTCATATTAATACCCTTTGTATTTTTTTCATAAAATATGATGGCTGCCCCAATGATTCCCATCACTTTTTGTGCATCATTACCCCCATGCCCTAAGCTGAATGCAGCGGAAGAAACCAACTGTAATTTCTTAAACCAGTTTTCGGCTTTGTATGGATTGGATCGTTTACAGAGATGAACAATTAAAATGGTGATAAAAAATGCAATGAACATTCCAATTAATGGTGCAAAAAAGATAAATAAAAATGTAGGAATTACTTTAGCATAATTAATCACATCAACATCTGCTACACTCAATGCTTTTGCATTGGCTATTGCGGCTCCTACAAATCCACCCATTAAAGTATGAGAAGAACTAGAGGGAATGCCAAACCACCACGTAAATAAATTCCAAATAATGGCAGCAATGATTCCAGCCAACAAAACCTCAAGTGTAATGAATTCAGCATTTACCCATTTCGCAACGGTATTACCAATTCCAAATTCTTTAAAAATGTATTTTGATATAAAAAATGCTGCAAAGTTGAACACAGCAGCCCAAAGTACTGCTTGAAAAGGAGTTAGTACCTTGGTTGAAACAATGGTAGCAATTGAGTTGGCTGCATCATGAAATCCATTGATGTAATCAAAAATAAAAGCCAGAACAATAATCAAAATTAAAATAGTAAACATAAATCGCTAATTCTTAATTCTTAATTCATAATTCATAATTCATAATTCTTAATTATGAGAAGGTTAAGCGTATTTAATAATAATTGACTCAATTACATTGGCCGCATCTTCACATTTATCTGTTGCAATTTCCATTACCTGATAAATTTCTCTTTTCTTTATTACTTCTTTAAAGTCGTTTTCATTTTGAAAAAGCATTTCGATACTCATATCAAATACATCATCAGCTTGGTTTTCTATGCTGTTCACTTTTACCATTGCCTCCGTCATTTCTCTTAGATTTTTCATGTCCCTTAAACCAAAAACAGCTTTTTTAATTTCTACAGTACCTTGTAAAATAAGGTCTGCCATTTTTTGGATGCCAGTATCATTGGGATTAACACTATAGAAATTGATTTTTTTAGCTGTAGCAAAAATATAATCCGCAATATCGTCTAAAGCAGTTGCTAGGTAGTGAATATCTTCTCTATCAAATGGGGTGATGAAATTTCTACCTAATTCTGTGAAAATACGATGGGTGTTGTCGTCGTTTTTGTGCTCTAAGTCCTCAATTTGAGCCCTGATGGCCGCTCTTTTATTGACATCTGGCTCACTCACCATTTCTTTCAATTTTATACCCATTTCATGTGCTTTATCAGCTACATCTTCAAATAACTCATAAAAAACTTTGTTTTTAGGCATAAAAAACTTTCCGAAAGTATTGGCACTCATATCTGTATGATTTTGGCAAAAATAGGCTTCCAAAGGTATAGCAGCCTATTTCAACATAAATTAATAATTAGATAATATTGAAAATAAGTAAATCCCTTTTATTATTGAGTGAAAAGGTAATGATTTGGTTTCATTTAGTTTACAATTTGTTTATTCAGGATCAGTTCTTTTGCAGCACAGTTTATAGCAATAGAGTATATCAGTAGTTTTCTCATGCGAGCCCCGATTTCTATTGGGGCTTTTTATTCTTTTTTACTTTCGAGTGTAAATCCTACTGTGGTACCAATGTCTATTTTACTTCTAACGTGAATGGTTTGTTCATGCGCCTCAATAATATGTTTGCAAATGGATAAGCCCAATCCAGTTCCGCCAACATCTCTGCTCCTTCCTCTATCGGTTCTATAAAATCGTTCAAAAATTCTGCCTAAATGTTCCTCTGCAATACCGATGCCATCATCGCTCAATTCAACCAACACATGTTTTCCATCGGTTTTATAAATACTGGCTACTACATTACCCTCATCCTTGCCATATTTAATGGCATTTTCGAGCAAATTATTGATAACCTGTTTGATTTTTTCCTGGTCAGCAAATACGGTTATGGGAAATTCGCATCCTTTTTTGATGCTGCATTTGATATTGCTCGAACTTATTTTTATTGATAGCGTTTCAAACACTTCTTTGATTAAATCTTGAATGATGAAATTCTCTTTGTACAATGGTTGTTCGCCGCTCTCTAATCGAGAGATTTCATCCAGATCTTCAACGAGCGTTACCATTCTAGCTACATTTTTGGATGTATTTTCTAAAAAGCGTACACGTATAGTTGGATTGTCTATTGCTCCATCCAATAAAGTGTCTATATATCCTTGTATGGCAAAAATGGGGGTTTTAAATTCGTGTGCCAGATTCTGTAAAAATTCCTTTCTGTATGCCTCATTGGTTTTGAGTAATTCTATTTCTGCACTTCTTTGTTCAGCCCATTTTTCAACATCTTCTCTTACTTCATCGATGCCTTTTTGTGGTAGTATATATTTATAATAAGTTTCCTCTCTTTTAGAAGCTTTTGTTTGATAAATGTATTTATAAATGAGCTTGATTTTTCTATAAATAAATGATTCTAAAACAAATCGAATCATAAAATAGCTTCCCAGAAAAATACCAATCAATGCAATCAATGCGATTATCCAGTCTGGTCTAATGAAATAAATACCAATTGAAATCGGCACTGATAGAATCAATGCTGTAAAAGCGGATAATTGTTGTGGTGAAAGGTTTTTGGTACTTATCATAGCTCAACGCAAGTTAAGCTTATATCTCAAATTTATAGCCAACTCCTTTTACAGTAGTAATGCAATCCATACCCATTTTTTGGCGAACTTTTCGAATATGCACATCAATCGTTCTATCGCCTACAATTACTTCGTTGCCCCAAACTTGGGATAAAATTTCATTTCTAAGGAAAACTCTTCCCGGACGGGAAGCCAATAAATAGAGTAATTCAAATTCTTTTTTGGCCAAAACAATTTCATTACCGTTGATGGTTACAATAAACTTTACAGGATCGATTGATACATTACCAATGGTAATGGATTTGCCAGTTTCTTTATTACCTACTCTTCTAAATAAAGCGTTTACTCTACTTGTTAATACTTTAGGACTAATTGGTTTGTTTACGTAATCGTCTGCTCCGGTTTCTAGTCCTTTAATTTGTGATGCTTCGTCGCTCATTGCGGTAAGAAAAATGATCAATGTTTCCTGAAAAGCAGGTTGCCCCCTTAAAATTTTACACACTTCAACGCCTGTTTTTTTAGGCATCATAATATCTAAAATGATCAATTCTGGATTGAGTTGTCGGGCTTTTTCCAAAGCTTCATTCCCATCTTTTGCAGTAAAAACCGTATATCCTTCTTTTTCTAGGTTATAGCTTACAATTTCGAGGATATCTGGTTCATCGTCTGCAATGAGGATTTGTTTTGATTTGCCTTCCATGTTAACGCTTTGTTTACACAAAGTTAATTTCATTATTCTTGATTAAGTAAAATCGGCATTATTATCTAATTGTTAACTAGAACACTGCGATTTGGTTAAATTCGCCATAAACGCGCCTATTTTTGTACACCATATGACTCGAACTCCATATTTTTTGATAGGATTCCTGGTTTTTACTATCGGCATTTCTACTTTAAAGGCTCAAGTAGAAATGCCAACTATTCCAGCTATGCGGCAATTGCATCACGAATACATCCTGCTGTCTTTGGAACAAATTGAATCATTGAATCCTACATTAAGCCCTAAAGACATAGCCCAAGTTAAACTTCATGTAGAAGCAATGCGGGCAAGTATCGAATTGAACAATCAATTGGATAATAATGGGAAATTTAAATGGTTAAGGGGGGTTAATGAACTACTTTCAGGTTTTATCTCTGCGTATCAATCAAGGATTATTGCGGCAGACCAATATCCCTTATTGGTAAAAAGTTTTGATGTTGCTATGCAAGCAGATTGGATAGGGTTATCAATTGAGCCCATCATCAAAGACAATACAATCAATATTGGGCGTATTTTAGTGCAGAATTTTGCTTTCAAAGAAAATATAGGTACAGCGGCATCTAAAGATTTAATTGTACTTAAGCAATGTCAAAAAACGCCCGATCGCATTTTATCGATTTTATCGCTTAATCCGACTAATCGATATGCTGATTCCTTAATTACCATTGCTGGTTTTCGAAACCCCGAAGAACTGTATAATTATGCTGCAGCACCCAATGCACTTGGGAAAAAGATTCAATCAGTTAATCACCCTTTTGTAAAATTGGTTGCCCGCCTCTCTTTAACCAAAACTGGCAGAATGTATTTTCCATTTTTAGACAATATCTATAATGGAGTTACCCCAATAGATTCAATCACTCCATTTGTTTTGAACGACACTTCCAAAGCGTATTATAAGCTGTTGGTTAAAACAAGAATTCAATATGCGGAAAGAATACAAAGGGGAGATACACCAATGGCCTCCAATATATTGACTGCTAAACTCAAATCAAAAGCGGTTGAAGTATTTATTAATGAAATCAATGCTTTACACAATGAAAAAAGTGATTTAATTAGGTTTAAAAAATTAGATGGCCTTTCTCCTGTTGAATTGTATTATTTGGCTGTAGTAGCTGAGGATGAAATGTATACTTCAAGTTTTGTTTCAGGCGTTTATCCAAGGATTTTTGCAAGGATGGTTATTCCCAGATCGGCTGATTTATTGCAATTGGTAAAACATGATTATTATAAAAAATTTCTCAAGATTGCGGCCTCTTATAATATGTTGGACGATTTTTTGAGTAGAATGGATACATGGGATGCAGAAAAACTTATCAAAGGTTTTGTAAACGGCCTAGAAAAAACCAATACCCTTGAAGATGCAGTGGATGTGGCTGATTCTTATGCTAGTATCTATACAATCAGTTTAAAAAAATTAATTCTTTCGCAGGTTCAAAATGAGCTTTTGCGGTGCAAAAATTTACAAAGTAAAAGGGGGGTAGTAATTTATGATTTGTTGAATACCCTATTTCTTTCTATGGATTCTACCAATAAAATAAACTTGTCTGCTCGCTTGGGAATTATGCCTGTTTATGAACTGCCCATTACATTATTAAGGGATAGCATCAATGGTAAAATTGCCATACAGCAATTCTTTTATGGGGATAAAGATGGCTTGGTAGTATTCAACTCTTTTTTAAACAAATTTCGAAATCCCAATTGGCAAATAATCAAAAAATCGCAATGGGTAGAAGTGCATTCGGTTCGAGGAGTGCCCGTTACTATATATGCCAATTTACCTTTAGATGAAAAATTAGAATTGGATGAAAAAGCCCAAGATAGTTTGAATCATTATTTATCCAGCAATGCAATTCAACCAACTGTTGCCATTCATAGGGGGCATAGTTATTATCTGAAAAACACCATTAATAAATTACCCGCAGGCGCTAAACTGGTGTTGGTAGGGAGCTGCGGCGGCTATCAAAAATTGAATGAGGTATTAGACATTTGTCCTGGAGCGCATATTATTTCATCAAAACAAATCGGAACAGGTATGATTAATCAGGGGTTAATAGATGTGATTTGCGAAAACCTTCGATTGGGTAAAAACCTTAACTGGCCTGCAATTTGGAGTAGTTTGGCCATTCGATTTAAAGGATCTACTAAAGAAAAATTTGATGATTATGTTCCTCCGCATAAAAATTTAGGAGCCATTTTTATCACCGCTTACAATAAGGCTTATCCTTCTGACTAGGAGTTGAATTATTGTAAAAATGGGTTGTTTAATTTTTCGTAACCAATGGTTGTTTTAATTCCATGACCAGGAAAAACCACCACATCGTCTGGCAATACAAATAATTTTTCACGAATACTTGTTAATAGGGTTTCATGGCTTCCACCAGGCAAATCTGTTCTTCCAATACTTTCTCTAAATAATACATCTCCTCCAATTAAAAACCCTTGTTCTTTGCAATAAAAACAAATACTAGCTGGAGAATGGCCAGGTGTTAAAATAACTTGAAGGGCATCGTTTTCTAACTGAATGGTATCTCCTTCATTGAGAAAATGCAATGGTCCAGCATAGTTGATAAATGGCAAGCCCCATTTTTCTCCCGACAAAGGAGCTAATTGAAGCATGGTCTCTTCTTTTGGGTGGATATGAAGTGGTGTTTGGTAGGTATCGTAAACCCATTTATTGCCGAAAACATGGTCTAGATGACAATGCGTATTCAATAATTGAACAGGCAGCAATGATTCTTTTTGAAGAAAGGCTTTTAAGGTATCCTGTTCTTGGCTAGAATAACAGCCAGGGTCTATGATTAATGCTTTTCCAGATTCATTGTACAAAACATAGGTATTTTCTTGAATTGGACTAAATGTGAAAACCTTAACCTTTATCATAAACCTATTTTTAGCTGCTTTTAACCGTAAATGACTAATTTTAATCGTCAAAGTTCGGATATGCAATTGAATCAAATTAGTAAAGCCCTATTTTTTATTTTTTCCCTTATGCCTTCTTTGTTGTTTGCGCAAGTAAACACAGTGGAATTTGGCAGAAACCGTGTACAGCATAAAAAGTTTGTTTGGAAATTTTATCAGTCTCCTAATTTCAATACATATGCTGCTCAAGGTGGAGTAGAATTAGGAAAATTTGTAGCACAATTGGCCGAAGAAGAATTGCGCTCTATCGAGAATTTTGTGGAGTATTCTTTGCAAAGAAGAGCCAATATTGTAGTCTACAATAATTACAATGATTTCAAAAGCACCAATATTGGATTGGGAATAGATATTCAAACACCCGGGGGTACTACCAAATTAGTGAACAATAAATTGATGGTTTATTTTGATGGAAACCACAACCATTTGCGCACCCAGGTAAGAGAAGGTATTGCCAAGGTATTAACAGATAATTTATTGTTTGGGGATGATATTGGAGAGTTTGCCAGCAATCAAGCTTTATTGGATTTGCCGAAGTGGATGATAGATGGCTATGTAGCTTATGCAGGACAAGCATGGAGTACGCAGAAAGATGATGAATTGAAAAGTGCCATATTGGGGGGAAGATATAATAATTTCTATCAATTGGCTTTTGAAAAGCCGTTATTGGCAGGACATGCTTTTTGGAATTATATTGGCGATAAATACCGTAAAGAAAACATTACCTATTTGCTCTATCTTTCTCGAATTTACAAGAATGTGAATAGTGCTTGTTTGAAAATTTGCAAGAAAAAGTTCAAAGAAATTTTAGATGATTTCATGGTTTTTCAACAAACAAAATACATCAATGATATAAAACAAAGACGCAATCAAGTAAAAGGTCAGTTAAGTGTTTCAGAAGAAGTAACCAAGAAAGATTTTTTTCGTTTTCAGGCAAATCCTAACCCCAAGAGCAATACCTATGCTGCTATGGAATTTAAAAAAGGTATTTACAGCATTAAGCTTACCGAAAACTTTTATGATACAAAAGTATTATTGAAAAGCGGCGTAAAGACCAATCTAAATGATGTTAATCCCAGCTATCCAATTTTGGCATGGGATGGAAAAGGGTCGAGGCTGTTGGTTATTTATTGGGAGTTGGGTAAAACCAAAATGTTTGTTTATGATATCATTGCAAAATACAAACGGTATAAACAAACCATTGAGGGCTTTGATCAAATATTGGATGCATCTTTTATGCTAGATGCCAATACGTTGGTAATGAGTGCGGTAAAAAATGGACGCACCGATATTTATACTTATAAAATTGAAGAGCAAAAAGCAACCCAGATAACCAATGATATTTATGATGATCTTCATCCAACTTTAGTAAGTTTTCCAAATAGGGTTGGTATTATTTATTCTTCTAACCGTCCTGGAGTAAATGCTCCAAATCAAGATACTGTATTGCCTAGTAGGTATCGATACAATATTTTCATGGTAGATATTCTCAATGATGGAAAAGACAAACAGATTGCGCAATTAACCAACCTAAAGTTTGGTAATGCAACTTATCCTATGCAATACAATACCAATCATTTTACCTATGTTTCAGATGAAAATGGAATTGGCAATAGATGGGCTGGCTTTTTTGCTACCAAGCGAAATGGATTGGATACACTGTACTACATAGGAGATGAAGTGCTAAGAAATCCTATTCCAAAAGAATTTGATTCTACTTTAATGGCTTGGCAAAAACAAGAGCCCGATAGTGTTAGTTATTTTCAAGTGTTTAAAGATTCTACTTATACCTTTCCAATAACCAATTATCAAAGTAGTTTATTAGAAACACGAATAGCAGGAAACAATGGCCAAGTGAGCGAGGTGAGAAGAGAAGGTGATTTTAAATTTCTTTACAAGCTTAAGGTAGACTCTATTGCATTAAGTAAGCGCAATATAAATGCAAGGCCAACAGAATATGCCCGAAAATCGATTGAAGAAAAGAAAAAGAATGATGGCAGGGCAATTGTTTATAACAATAAGCCCGCAAATGATACACTGAAAAAAACAAAAGATTTTTTTCAAAATGAGTTTGCAGATGAAAAACCAGATTCTAGCGTAAACAATTTATTCAAGATCCCGTTAACAAGCACCAATTCATCAATTTTAGCAAAATCTAAATTCTTTGATTACAGATTAAAATTTAGTACTGATTATGTTTTGAGTGGATTTTCGAATAATATTTTGATCAATCGTTATCAACCTTATGCTGGTGGATCGGGGCCTATTCAATTGAATAATGGAAATGATTTCAATTTCACATTTAGAGTTGGTGTAGTAGATCTTTTTGAAGATTTAAAATTTGTTGCCGGCATTCGTTTTGGAACCAATCTAACCGATAAAGACTTAATGTTCTCTTTTCAGAATTACAAAAAAAGAATTGATTGGGGACTAACCTATTATAGAAGTAATGTTACGAATTTTTATAATTCAAAGTTCAATAACATGCTGCTTACTAACCTATATCAATTCAATGCCCGATATGCACTGAATGAAGTAAAGAGTTTTAGGTTAACACTAGGAATGAGAACTGATCGTGGAATTTTAAGGCCATATGATAATAATACAGGGTTTTCTGATCCCAATGCTTTGGCATTTAAAGACACTGTTTCAAGATTTATTTTATCAAGAATTGAATATGTACACGACAACACTTTGAATCCTACCCAGAATATTTGGAATGGTTTAAGGTTTAAAATTTACATGGATGTAAATATGCCTTCTATTAAAACACAATTAAATGAAGGTAAGCCAACAATGAATTTTGGATTTGATGGAAGATACTATCATAAAATTTATAGAAATTTCATTTGGGCAGGAAGAGCGGCAGCTGATTTTTCATGGGGGTCTCAAAAGTTGATTTATTATTTAGGTGGTGTTGATGGTTGGCTCGGACCAAAATTCAACGATCAAAACAGGCCAGCTCCTGATCAATCATATGCTTTTCAAACATTGGCTTTGAACATGCGCGGTTACAATCAGAATATAGCCAATGGAAATAATGCATTTGTAATTAACAGTGAATTTAGGCTGCCAGTTTTTTCTACATTTATTGATAAGCCGATCAACAACGCTTTTCTTCGTAATTTTCAATTGGTTCAATTCCTTGATTTGGGAACTGCCTGGAATGGTAAATACAATGGTATTAAAAGACCAGGTGATGTAATTTCCGATCCTAATTCTTCTGTAATTGTAAAAATTGATGCTGGTGGACTAGGACCATTTGCTGGTGGATATGGGTTTGGAGCAAGAAGTACTTTATTGGGTTATTTTTTAAAGTTTGATGCGGCATGGCCTATGAAAGGTTTATTTCTTGGCAAACCATTGTATTATTTTGCATTGGGTTTTGATTTTTAATTGTTCTCCCAGTTTTAGGCTAATGGACGAATGGGTGCTTGCGATTTTGTTTATTTGGAAGCTTTAGATTTGAGCATCTTCATGTTTAGGATTTCAACACCAAAAGAAAACGCCATGGCAAAATAAACATAGTTTTTCAAGTGCAATTCGTGCGCACCTTCTGCATCCCATCCTTCAACCAATAAAACAAAACCGATCATTACCAAAAATGATAGGGCCAACATTTCCAGTAACCATCCATGTGAATCTGGCTTTTGGTTGTAGTGCTTTAGGAAGCCTGTTTAAAATAATACTTACAAATATTACATTGTCTATTCCTAATACTTCTAATAAGGTTAATACTAAAAACTGATAAGGCTTTCTGTTGTAAATAGATATTCCATACTATTATTGATAATTGGCTAAATGCGTACAAATGTTTTTTACAATAGAAGGGCCCTCGTATACAAAACCCGTCCATACTTGAACCAGCGATGCTCCGTTGTTTATTTTTTCTGATGCATCTCTTCCTGTAAAAATACCTCCGCTTGCAATAATGGGTATTTGTTTTTGGGTTTGATCAGATAAATATTTTACTACTTCAGTTGACCTTTGTTGAACTGGCTTGCCACTTAATCCGCCCATTCCTATTGAAGCCGCTAATTTGCTTGATTCGCTGCTTAGATTGGATCGGTCGATTGTTGTATTGGTTGCAACCAGCCCACTAAGTTTCAATTCCATAGACAATGATACAATATCGTCTAATTGTTCTTTGTTTAAATCGGGAGCAATTTTTAATAAAATGGGTTTAGGCTTGTTTTTACCAGCATTGTCATTTTGTAAAACGGAAAAAATCTTTAGAAGCGCATCTTTTTCTTGTAATGCCCTTAAGCCCGGCGTATTGGGTGAACTTACGTTTACTACAAAATAGTCCACTGTTTCATGTAATTCATTGAAACAAATTTGATAATCTTTCCAAGCATCTTCATTGGGTGTTATTTTATTTTTACCAATGTTTCCACCAATAATCATCTGCCCATTTTGATCACTATTCTTTGTGCTATTCCAATTAATCAGTCTTTGCTTTACAGCATCAACTCCTCCATTATTAAACCCCATTCTATTGATCAAAGCCTTGTCTGCCGGTAATCTAAATAAACGAGGCTGCTCATTGCCATCCTGAGCTTTAGGTGTAACAGTGCCTATTTCTACAAAACCAAAGCCCAAAGCTTCTAATTCATTTAAATAAAGAGCATTCTTATCAAAACCTGCCCCTAATCCAACAGGATTGGGGAATGCTAGTCCAAATAATTCCTTTTTTAAGCTATTGGAATTAAACTGAAACGTATTTCTAATTAGCCTATCCGTTAAACCTATACTACAAGCAGTTTTTAAGCAACCCATCGAAAAATAGTGTACTTTTTCTGGGTCAAATTGAAATAAAAAATTTCGAAGAGAGGCGTACAAATGGATTGATTTTGAGCGAAAATAAAGTATTTAGACATATCCCATTAACCTTAACATAGTTGCATAAACAACTTTTAATCATTTTAACTACATTTGAAATCTAAAACGTTGATTTTATGCAAGAAGCATACATAGTAGCAGGTTATAGAACTGCAGTTGCAAAAAGCAAAAAAGGTGGTTTTCGTTTTTTTAGACCCGATGATTTAGCCGTAGAGGTAATCAAGGGATTGATGGCAACGGTACCACAATTAGCGCCTAAGCGAGTAGATGATTTAATCGTTGGAAATGCTGTTCCTGAAGCAGAGCAGGGCTTACAGTTTGGAAGAATTATAGCTGCGAAAGCACTGGGAATAGAGGTGGCTGGAATAACCATTAATAGGTATTGCGCAAGCGGATTAGAAAGTATTGCAATGGCTACAGCAAAAATCAGGTCTGGAATGGCTGATTGTATTATTGCTGGCGGAACAGAAAGCATGAGTTTAGTTCCAACAGTTGGTTGGAAAACAGTTCCATCATATGCCATCGCAAAAGATCAACCTGATTATTATTTAGGAATGGGATTAACTGCAGAAGCAGTTGCGAAAGAATACAAAGTTTCAAGAGAAGATCAAGATGAGTTTGCTTATAATTCTCATCGAAAAGCAAAACTGGCTATTGAAAATGGCTATTTTAAATCTGGGATTCTTCCAATTGATGTAGAAGAAGTATATGTAAATGAAAAGGGTAAAAGAGCTGTTCGCAATTATATTGTTGATACAGATGAGGGTTTGCGTGCAGACACTACAGTAGAAGGATTAAGCAAATTAAAAGCTGCTTTTGCAATCGGCGGATCTGTTACTGCTGGTAATTCATCTCAGACCAGTGACGGGGCAGCTTTTGTAATTGTAATGAGCGAAAGAATGGTAGTAGAACTAGGATTGAAACCGATTGGTCGTTTGGTAAATTGTGCATCTGCAGGGGTAGATCCAAGAATAATGGGTATCGGGCCAGTTGCCGCCATACCTAAAGTTTTAAAACAAGCCAACATGAATTTGGCTGATATCGATTTAATAGAACTCAATGAAGCTTTTGCTTCTCAAGCATTGGCAGTAATAAGAGCGCTTGGGTTGAATCAAGATATTGTAAATGTAAATGGGGGGGCAATTGCATTGGGGCATCCACTTGGATGTACAGGCTGCAAGCTCACTGTTCAATTGCTCAATGATATGAAGCGATTGAATAAAAAATACGGGATGGTGACTGCTTGTGTTGGAGGTGGGCAAGGTATTGCAGGGATTATTGAGCATTTATAGTTGGTATAAGATCCTTGTAGATATTGATTTATTGTTAAATGCTTATTATCATTGAATTGAATGATATCTGTCATAAATGAAATTTAAGTTTTATTCGAACTTTGAATCAAATTCAACACCATGCAAACTATTATTGTTCCAACCGATTTTTCTACAACCGCTGCCAATGCAGCTGCCTACGCAGTTCAATTTGCAGAACAAATTAGTATTAAGCGCATATTGCTGTTTCATGCATATGAAATTCCCATTGCTTTAGATCCATTGATGCCAGGAGTTCAAATGTTGGAACTTGATTCTTATAGAGAAGTTGCTACCAATAATCTGCATCAATTCAGGGATGAATTAAGATCAGCATTTCCTAACTCAACCATTCAGTTTGATGTTGCCATCGAATATGGTTCAATTACAGGTGGTCTTGAGATGATTGCTAGCAAAGAAAAAATTGAGTTGATCATTATGGGAATTACTGGAGGTGGAGCATTGGAAGAAACATTGATCGGAAGCAACACAACATCTGTGGCAGGTGCTTTAGGTTTGCCAGTATTAATTATTCCACCACATGCAAAATTCAATCCGGTTAAAAAAATAATGCTATCCTGCGATTTTGATCATGCAGATAAATTTATTCCAGTAGATATCATTCGTGATTTATTGAATGATACCCATGCAAAGTTGCTTGTTTTTAACATAGAAGTTGATGTAGAAGAAACCAATGCAAAATATCCTGCAAGTGTTATGGGAGAAGGTTTTGCAGTTCACACTTTGTTGCAAGAGTTTCATCCAACTTATCACTTTGCCAAGAACGTAGAATATGTAGATGGGGTAAATGAGTTTGCTGATTCACATCAGGTAGATATGATTATTTCTATTCCTAAACGAAAAGGATTTTTTGAAAAATTATTTATTAAAAGTACCACCAAAAAATTGGCTTTTCATACCCATTTGCCCTTGTTGGTAGTTCATAAACAAGATCACTAATTCAAATATTTTCCTACGATTGGAACCCTTCTTCCTACACCAAATGCTTTTGGTGAAACGCGAATGATTGGGCAAAATTGATTGCGCTTGTATTCGTTGTTGTTCACCATTTTTAAGGTACGATCAACCAATGCTGCATCAAATCCCAGCGCTTTTATTTCAGCTGGTCCTAGGCGTTTTTCAATGTATTGAAACAATAGTTTATCCAATATTTCATAATCGGGCAAGCTATCGCTGTCTTTTTGATTGGGTCTCAATTCTGCCGAGGGGGCTTTGGTAATAATTTGATTGGGTATAATTTCCTGATTTCGATTAATGTACTTGGCCAATTCGTAAACTTGTAGTTTGTAACAATCGCCCAATACGCCAAGTCCACCAGCCATATCTCCATACAAAGTGCCATAACCAGTGGCTAATTCACTTTTATTAGAAGTATTTAATAAAATATATCCAAACTTATTGGCAATGGCCATTAGGATATTTCCCCTGCTTCTGCTCTGAATATTTTCTTCTGCTAAAGAGAAGGGAAGCCCATTAAACAATGGATCAAGCGTAGCTAAAAAACTATTGTAGACATCGTTGATCTTAACAATGTGATATGGATTGTTTAAATTGTTACTCAATAAAACTGCATCATCAACTGAATGATTGGTAGAGTATGGAGAGGGCATTAAAATGGCGGTGATATTTTCTGATCCCAAAGCATCGCAAGCAATTGCCAATGTTACTGCAGAATCTATTCCCCCCGATGATCCAATAATGGCTTTTTTGAAGCCCATTTTTTGAAAGTAATCTTTAATGCCTAAAATAAGTGCATCATATATTTGAGCAATATTCAAAGCTGGTTCTAACGATGCTGGATTCAATTCTTTATTGGGCACCCGGTTGGCCGGCTCGATTATTGGACCATTGATTGTGCCATCATCATTCAATTCAACTGATTCCAATGCGTCTTTAAAAAGGGGCAATGCTTTGCATAAATTGGCATATTTATCAAACACCAAAGAAGCGCCATCAAAAACAATTTCTGTTTGACTTCCAACTGCATTGCAATAAAACAAAGGAATCTTATACTTTAACACATTTGATTTAATTACTGCTTTTCTATCTTCGTCGTGTGTGTAGTCGAATGGAGATGCACTAAGATTCAACATAAAGTCTGGCTTTTGTAACATCAAATGGTCCATCGGACATATTCTGTACAAAGGATTGTCGCCTAAATTCCAAATATCTTCACAAATAGTAACAGCTATTTTCTTCCCTTTAAACTCAATTACATTCCATTCAAATGCAGGTTCAAAATATCGGTATTCATCAAATACATCATAAGTGGGTAAAAGGGTTTTATGAATTTCTGCTTTTATTTCTTTCTCGTATAAAAACCATGCAGCATTGAATAAATCCTTTCCTTTTTGTTGATTATTTCTGGAAGGCCCTCCAATTAAAACACCAATTGTGTCAGCATGCATTTTTATTTTATCTACTGCTACATTACATTGCTCAATAAAATCTTTAAATTCAACAAAATCCCTTGCAGGATATCCGCATATACTCATTTCACTAAATAAGATCAAATCACCACCAGCAGCTTTAGCAGCTTCAATGGCTTCAATGATTTTATTGGTGTTGTATTCAAAATTTCCAATATGATAATTTTGTTGGGCTATAAAAATCTTCATAATACAAATTTCAGCATTTTAACAACAAGATCGCCAACCTTTCCGTTAATTCGCATATGAAGCAGTTGATTTTTACTTTTTTTATCCTTTTTTCCCTTTTCGGTTGTAACCAAGGAAAGAAAATACCCAATGTTTCGTCGATCAAAATTGATTTGGTTACAGAGCGATTTGAGACCTCTTTTTTTAAATTAGACACTTTTCAATTAGATGCTTCGCTCAATCAATTAAACCAACAATACCCCGGATTTGCGAAAGATTTTTTATTCAATATATTGGGCACAACACCAGCAGCTGTTTATAAAGATGTGCCAGCTTTCATTCATTCATATCAAACCATTTATTCGAGTACTCGTTCTAACAACGCCCAGTTTAATGCATCAGTAGCGGATATTAAAAAAGGCTTTCAATATGTACATTATTATTTTCCTCAATATATTTTACCTAAAAAATGCATCAGTTTTATTGGTCCCATCAATAGTTTTGGAACCATTATAACAACGGATGCTATTGCAATTGGTCTACAACTTTTTTTAGGAAAAAATCATCCTTTGTATACAAGTGAACAGGGGCAATCAATGTATCCTGCATTTATCTCCCGAAGATTTGAGCCTGACTATATTCCAGTAAATGCTATGAAAAGCATTATTGATGATATGTATCCAAATAAATCGATTGGTAAACCATTGATTGAGCAGATGGTGGAATCAGGAAAAAGATTGTATTTGTTAGACCTATTTCTTCCTCATATTGCCGACACACTAAAAACGGGGTATACACAAATTCAATTGGATGCATGCTTTAAAAGTGAGCAAAATATCTGGAGTATGTTTATTCAAAATGAATTACTGTTTCAATCAGATCCTCAGTTTACCAGAGATTATATCAATGATGGCCCTACAACTCAGACACTTGGAGAGGGGTCGCCTGGAAATATTGGACAATTTGTAGGATGGCAAATTGTTAAAAAATGGATGAATAAAAATAAGTTGGCAACCTTGAAAGACTTGATGGAAAAGGATCCTGGAAAGTTATTTGCCGAATCTAAATACAAACCAACTTAATTTAATTTAGAAGGGGCAATTAATTCAAATGCCGGAATATTCACTTTGAAAATTTGTTTATTGTTCTCGTTTTCCATTTCGTAATGGCCATACATTTTTCCCATTTCTGTAGATAGGTTACAGCCACTCACGTATTGATAGTTTTCATTCGGAAGAATAATTGGTTGAACGCCAACAACACCCTCTCCTTCAACTTCTCTATGTTCGGCATTGCTATCGAAAATAAACCAATTTCTTCTTAATAATTTTACAGTGAATTTATTGTGGTTTTCGATAATAATCCGGTAGGCAAACATATACTCACCTTTGATTGGATTGCTGTAATCGGCCTGGTAAAAAGTTTCTACGCTGATTTGTATTCCGGCTGAAATTTTTGAAATCATGGGTTAGATTTTAAAGATATTGGGCCAACTTTAGTAAAAATAAGGAATTTAACAGTTGATACAACTGATGGGAATTATTTATCATTTTGTTTTGAACAAAATTGTCGTTAGAGGTTGTACTTTCGCAGCACTAAAAATTTGACCATATGACAAAAATTGCTGTAGCTAAAGGTGATGGAATAGGACCGGAAATCATGGATGCCGTATTGTCCATTTTTGAATCTGCAAAAGTTCCTTTGGAATACCAATTTGTAGATATGGGAAAATGGGTATTTGATAAAGGGTTTAGCAACGGAATGACCCCTGAAGCTCAGCAAGCAATTGAATCTTTGGGTATTCTATTCAAAGGTCCAATGGAAACACCAAAGGGAAAGGGGGTAAAAAGTGTTAATGTTACTGCTAGGAAAACTTGGAATACCTATGCCAATAAAAGAACTTTCCAAACCCTTCATGGAGTGGATACTGTTTTTAGTAAAGCTGGAATTCCTATTGATATCACCATTGTAAGAGAAAACATAGAAGATACTTATGGCGGAATTGAGCATATGCTTACCAATGACGTGGCTTTGAGCAGACGATTTATTACACGCCCTGGTAGTATGCAAGTAATCAAGTATGCTTTTGAAATGGCCAAGAAAAAAGGGGCTAGAAGAATTACTTGCGGCCACAAAGCCAATATCATGAAAATAACCGATGGGTTATTTTTAGAAGTTTTTTATGAAGTAGCAAAAGAATACCCCGAATTGCAAGCCGATGATGTAATCGTGGATGATTTATGCATGAAATTGGTAATTAAGCCTAATTTATTTGATGTGGTTGTACTCACCAATTTGCAAGGAGATATTGTGAGTGATTTATGTGCAGGATTGGTTGGGGGATTGGGTTTTGCTCCATCAGCCAATATTGGTGATCATATTTCTATTTTTGAAGCGGTTCATGGAACAGCCCCTGATATAACTGGTAAAAACATTGCTAATCCTACAGCCCTTTTACTAAGTGGAATTGGTATGCTAAGGCATTTGGGTTTAATGGAAACTGCTGCAGTTATTGAGAATGCCCTATTGTTTACGCTAGAGAGCGGTGTACATACTGGTGATTTTGGTGATAAAAATACTCCCTCATTGAATACAACCGCATTTGCAGCAGCTATTGTTGCCAATTTCGGAAAAACACCGCATCATAATCCCAAGCCTATTTTAGACAATCACTATGTAACCCCTACCAATTTTAAGCTAGAATACAATCCAATGCTTGAAACAATTGACAATAATGAAGAATTTATTGTAGGAGTTGATATGTTTATTGAAAGCAATGAGCAACCTAATTTGGTGGCTGAAAAATGCTTAAAACACACCATGGATTTGTTTAAACTCATTACAATCAGTAACCGAGGAACCCAAGTATGGCCAACTGGCTCTGTTTTCACCAATTTGGTGAATCAATACCGAGTTAGGTTCGAAAGTATTGGCAATGTTCCGGTAACCCAAACGGATATTCTTGAATTGTACAAGCAATTAATGGGAGATTTTAAAATCTGTTCTACCGAACTGCTGAATATGTGGGGGGATAAAAAAGCTTATAGTCTTGCACAAGGACAGTAATTGAGTTGATTTTTAATGTAATTTCACGGCTTATTTAAAGCATACAAGAAAGATGGCTGAAGTGATTTTAATGCCCCGTTTGAGTGATACAATGACCGAAGGAGTTATTGCTGCCTGGCATAAGCTGGTAGGAGATACAGTTAAAAAAGGCGATTTATTAGCAGAAATAGAAACTGATAAAGCAACCATGGAATTGGAGAGTTACCAAGATGGTACTTTATTGCATGTTGGCACTCCCAATGGTGGAAAATTACAAGTAAATGATTTGTTGGCAATAATTGGCAAGTCTGGTGAAGATATTAGTGAATTGGTTAAAATTCATAGTGGCGGAGCAGCTTCACAAACTTTGCCTATAGTTCATACTGCTGCAGAAGTAAGCGCACCAGTAGCGGCTACTACATCAACAGCTCCAACTACTTCAACGCTAGATGTATCTGCAATGGATGAAGTGGTGCTCATGCCTCGTTTAAGTGATACCATGACAGAAGGCGTTATTGCTGGTTGGCAAAAGAATGTGGGAGATACTGTTAAAAAGGGAGATGTGTTGGCTGATATTGAAACAGATAAAGCTACCATGGAATTGGAGAGTTATAAAGATGGTGTTTTATTGTACCAAGGGGCAAAAGCTGGAGAAAAAATATTGGTAAACGATTTATTGTGCATCATTGGTAAAGAAGGAATGGATATTGCTTCGATTGTTGCTGCTGTTAAAGCTGGAGGCGGTCAAGCCAATGCTACTCCTTCTGCCGCTGAATCTGTTCAGGCTAATGCAGCTGCAGTTGTAGCATCTCCAGCGGTGGCGGAAGTAAATGCACAAGTAATTAATGAAGGCAGAATTTTTGTTTCTCCATTGGCTAAAAAATTAGCTGCTGAAAAAGGCATCGATTTAAAATATGTGAAAGGAACTGGCGATAACGGAAGAATTACAAAGCTGGATATAGACAATTTTGTACCTGCTGCAGTTAATACCACTTCAAGTGTTTCAGCTGTTTCATCATCTTCAACTTCGAGTGTTCCAAAATCCAGCAGTCCTACTGTTTCAACTGCGCCAGTTGGTCAGGTGAGTTATACGGATGTTCCAGTTTCTCAAATGCGCAAAGTAATTGCAAAACGTTTGAGTGAAAGTTTGTTTACTGCGCCTCATTTCTTCCTTACGATGAGTATAGATATGGATGCAGCTATTGCAGCCAGAGCCAAAATGAATGAAGTAGCTCCTGTGAAAATCAGTTTTAACGATATGGTATTGAAAGCAACGGCCATGTCTTTAAAACAACATCCAAAAGTTAATAGTAGTTGGATGGGCGATTTTATCAGGTACAATGATCATATCAATATTGGGGTTGCAGTTGCTGTGGAGGATGGATTATTGGTGCCGGTAGTTCGTTTTGCTGATGGAAAATCATTGAGTCAAATTGGTGCAGAAGTAAAAGAGTATGCACAAAAAGCAAAAGATAAAAAATTGCAACCAGCTGATTGGGAGGGTAGCACATTTACCATTTCCAATTTAGGCATGTTTGGAATAGATCAATTTACTGCAATCATTAATCCGCCAGATTCTTGCATATTGGCAGTTGGCGGAATTTCACAAGAACCAGTAGTAAAGAATGGACAAATAGTTCCTGGTAATATCATGAAAGTTACCTTGAGTTGCGATCATCGTTCTGTAGATGGAGCTACTGGAGCTGCCTTCTTACAAACGTTGAAATCTTTGTTAGAGGAGCCAGTTAGAATGTTGGTTTAATTGATATTACAGAAAAACAAAGCTTGATACAAAAAGGAAACCTTTTTAAAATTGTGCGCTTTGAATTCGACATCGCAGAGCGAGGAGAATTCAGCAATTTTAAAGCAGTTGACGTTTGTATCAAGCTTTGTTAATTTATACAGACATTAAACCAACATTCTAACTGCACTCAAAAAGGTTCATCAAAGTCGCAGCCGATGGGCGCTCCAGGAGGAATTTCTTTGTGTTGAGGCAATGCAATGTCTTTTGGTTTTTCAATACGCTCAACCACATACAAATAATGTGATTTATTCAGAGCTGTTTTACTCATTTGACTTGCATATTTTTTGAGCGATGCTAATCGATCAAAGCAAATGGATTTTACTTGGTAATTGCTTTGTTCACTTTGACTGAGCCCCAAAAGCCAAGTAAGTACCATTTGTTGTGTTTGTTCTTGCACCGATTTTTTCAATCCTTTTTCTTCAGTAGATTTCCAGGTAGCATTAATGATGGCATCCAACACATCATCCCATCCCAAACTATTGGCTCTGGCTTTTAATTGAACCAATCTGTTAGCACGTTCTGGATTGAATAAAAAACTCAATTCAAAATTGGTTAATGCTTCTGCTGCGGCAAGCGCATCAAAGCTCATGCCCGTTCTTTTAGGAAATAATTCTCCAATACCATAATAAGCTGGTGGGCGAGGGGGTATAATGCCAATAATTTTTTCAGGTAGCGTAAGTACATTGGGAGACAAACAAGCAATTACTTCTTTCAAAGCATTTTCCTGTGTGGATTTTGGCAAGATGGTAGGATTTACTTGTAAGTCGCCTCTTACATTATAACTATAATTGATACCGCCAATCAATTTAGTAGCAGCTTCTACCTGATAACGATGATAATTGTAAACAGGCACCAATACATCTTCTAATTTACTCATCGGTGTGTTCATTCTAATTGCATCTGCACTAAATTGTTCAATGGCTTTTTGACGAACAGTCAATACATTTTTTAATTCAGCAACAGCATCTTTTCCATTATCCCATAAATGTGCATTGGGATGAAATCCGCCCACAGCTCTTGCATCGGCATCTGCAATAAACAACAATCCTCTTTTTGTATTTTCTGCTAAAATATCATTCAATGCCTTATTTTCATTGGTACCAGGTGCAAAATCGGAATAGCCATAAATGATGGCCCTTTTATCCCAATCGCCAATTTCATTGGTATATACAGTGGAGAAATCTATTTGACCTTTATTATTGATAAAAATAGTTGGGTGCGGGTAATCCATTACTGAAGCACGGTTATTTACACTTGATGCATAATTGTGCTGTAATCCTAAAGTATGCCCTACTTCATGAGCAGCCAGTTGTCTCAATCTTTGCAATGCCGCTTGTTTCATGGTTTCAGGTACTGGTTTACCATTTTCATAAGGAGACAACAGACCTGTAAAAATTAAATAATCTTGCCTGACTCTTAAAGAACCCAATGTTACCTGTCCTTTAATAATTTCTCCTGTTCTTGGATCATCTATTGAAGCTCCGTAGCTCCAACCCCTGGTAGATCGATGAACCCAGTTGATCATATTGTACCTGATATCCATGGGGTCGGCAGAATCGGGTAAAACTTTTACAATAAAAGCATTTTTATATCCTGCTGCTTCATAAGCTTGGTTCCACCATCTTGCTCCATCCAATAAAGCAGAGCGAATGGGTTCTGGGGTACCATTGTCTAAATAATAGGTAATTGGTTTTATCGGTTCGCTAATGGATGCTGAAGGATCTTTTTTATTAAGCCGATGTCTTTTAATAAATATTTTTTCAATTGGCTCTGTAAAATCGCTGCTATAGTCGAAAAAGCTCATGCCGATATAACTACTCCTAATATCGTATTGGCGGGGCTTATATTGATTGTCTGGCAATTCTACAAAAGAATGGTGCATTCTAAGTGTGATGGCTTCTGTGGATGGCGTTACACTGCTTACAAACCTGCCAGCATCGGAACCTCCGGTAAAACTTACAGATGCTTCAAATTCACTGTTTTTTGGAAAATTTTTAGTATTGTTGATGTATATGGCAGACCTGGCTTCATTGTAGGTATAATTGCCCTGACGCATTGCTCTTATTTTATCTGCAACTCCATGTGCATCTCTTAAAAGAAATGGGGTAAGATCTATCAATACCTGATTGTTTTCTTCTTCATCAATGGTGAAACCAGCAATGGTAGATTGAGCAAATGATTCTCTAACTGCACGCTGCTCATTTTTATCTGTTGTTACTGCTCTGTAATCGTAGTTGGGTTGGATCAATAGTAATTTCTTGCCCACTTTATGAAAATAAACAATTCGCGAATCGCCTATTTGGCCTCTGTCTAGGCCAACATCATTAGACCCTAGGCCAGCAGGTAAAGAATTAACATATAAAAATTCCTGGTCCAATTTATTTACCAATAGCCAAACTTTTCCACTTGATGCATCCCACCAATAAGGAAAAAAACCATCATAGCTTTTCATGTTTTTGGTTTTTTCGGTAATTTTTGAATTGCTTTGAGCGCTAATACTCAATACAAGGCTGCACAAGATGGCCAATAGAATAATTCGCATAATGATTTAATTAATCAGTTAACAATTGAACATTATTAAAGGTATTTTAAAAATGCTATAATTAAAAAACCCTCTTCTGATCATTGCGATAGAAGAGGGTTTTTTATTTCGGTACATTGATTAACTGGGATGGCCCAGTATCGAGTAATTCTTATGTAAGTATGATGATTGTTCTAGTTTGTTGAACCACCATTTTCATTGGTAGATGTTTCTGTTGAAAAAAGAGTTGGCGCCTCAGCTGCTGGTGCTGGAGTTGCAACTACTACTGGAGCAGGAGCTGGCGCGGGTTTTTTAGCAGCAGGCTTCTTCTTCGCAGCTGGTTTTTTAGCAACAACTGGTTTTGCAGCGGGCTTTGCTGTTGGTTTTTTAGCAGCTACTTTCTTTTTAGGAGCTGCTTTTTTTGCGGCTTTCTTAGGGGCTGCTTTTTTAGCTGCAGGTTTTTTAGCGGCTACTTTCTTTTTAGGGGCTGCTTTTTTTGCTGCTTTCTTTGGGGCTGCTTTTTTAACTGCAGGTTTTTTAGCGGCTACTTTCTTTTTAGGAGCTGCTTTTTTAGCGGCTTTCTTAGGGGCTGCTTTTTTAGCTGCAGGTTTTTTAGCGGCTACTTTCTTTTTAGGAGCTGCTTTTTTTGCTACTTTTTTTGGTGCTGTTTTTTTAGCAGCAGGTTTTTTAGCAACTGCTTTTTTTGCTGCTTTCTTTTTAGATTTTGCCATGATGGTATTAGTTTGTGTGTTAAAGTTGAGAAAAAAAGTAAGTTAGAATATTATTTTTAATAACTGCATTTTATTTAAAAAAAA
>Ga0164292_10000772_pt1 | contig 25477 bp, 19 predicted proteins | sample GEODES117metaG_FD_111486 | JGI IMG/M metagenome (GOLD analysis project Ga0164292, IMG submission 111486) | Eutrophic lake water microbial communities from Lake Mendota, Wisconsin, USA - GEODES117 metaG | ecosystem: Environmental > Aquatic > Freshwater > Lake | place: USA: Lake Mendota...
AAATGTCCTGCCAGAAATTGTACCATCTACTCGATTAAATACTAATTCTGTACCAATTCTAAAGTCACCCTGTTGGTCTGTACTTGTAAAATATACTCTGCCGCCCTTTTCCTCAGTAACTTCATTTTCCTGAATAGGGAATCCGCCATTGTAAGGCAATGCCGTTTGTATATTTGTACCTGAACCAATATATTCAAATGTATATCCTAGAGCAGAAATATAACTAGGTTGGTGGAAACTAACTGAAGAATTTGCCAATATTACAGTATCTGTGGCGCCCTCTAAAAGAGTAACCAACGATGTATTTGAAACCATCGGAGTACTATTTGCTACAGTATAAAACGCAACTGTACCATTACTAATATTTGCCCAATTTCTATTAATATATCCATTTACTTCAGCAACAATATAATCTCTATTTGCTAAAATTATTTTAGCAGCATTAATAACATTTGAACTTGTACTTAAAGTACTATAAGAAATTGGGCTTTTAACTGGGGCAGCATTTGCACCTAAAGTTATAATATCTGTAATTAGATCAATCTTTTGTAGTACAACATTTGCTTCAGCCAAACTTGCCGCCGGATATGACGTAGTATCTTGTGTATATACTGATTGGTAAGGCGGATCAAATAAGGTTGCATTTACAAACTCAATTGTTTCTGCAGCAATAAAATCTTTATTCGCAAGTATTAATTTAACTGCATTTGAAACATTTGTAGATATTGTTGCCACATTCGCATCAATTGAAATTTTAGCTAACGCAACATTGGGCCCATTTGTTATAATATTATTAATTAAACTAATTTTTTGTAGTGCAATATTTGCTTCCGCTAGAGTTGCGGCAGATGCTGCTGTAGTATTTTGTACAAATACGTTTTGTCTAACATTTGCAACAGGAATTCCTCGTACAATTTCATCGATTATAGTTCCGATAAAGTTATATGCTGCGCCTGTTTGCACAATTTGTTCGTTAATTTGAGTATTTGCTGTACTAAAATTATAATAAAATACACCAGATTGAACCGATTGACGGTTACCATCGTGACGCAAATCAAATATGGTACTATCTAAAATATAACCAACATCTCTAGCGCATTTGGTTTGTGCATTCGCTACATCAATAAAGTTATTTGCATTTGCAAAAAATCCTGGATATGTTTGGTTAACGTATGCAATAGTTTCTGCTTGAATAAATGATCTATTCAATAATACGAGATTTGCAGCATTATTAACAGCTACATTTGTATTTGCAGGAAATTTATTTGAAATAATTCTATCACTAATTCCCACTGTGCCATTATTAATGATATCAATAACTAAATTAAAATTATTAGTAATTATATTTGATTCATTAACAGTACCACCTGTGCCAGAAACTTGTAAAACGTTCGCTTGTTTTGGTGAAGCTATTGTAATATTCTGTGCAATATTTGCAGCTAATACTTTGACATGGGCAATTGCCGCCACTGTTTCTTCCGATTGATTCGGAATAGCAGAAGAAGTTTGCGCCCAATATTGCAATCCAGCAAAATTAGATTGCGTATTACTAGTATATCCTAAATCAAAAGCAATAGAATCTACAATTAACTTAGTATCTCTTTCACATTTTTCTTGATTATACGCAGCAACCTTTTTATTTCTAACAATGTCATCAATAATAGTGCCAATGAAATCATATGCTGCAGTTGTTTGTACAACTTGGTCTTCAATTTGTGTAGAATTGAAATCATTAGTATAATAATATACACCCGATGTTATTGCCTGCCGATTACCGTTATGTAAGAAGTCAAATATTATACTATCTATTAGATAACCGGTGTCTCTTTCGCATTTTGTAATTGCATTTGCTGCATCAATAAAGTTTGTTGCATTCGCAAAAAATCCTGGATATTCTTGATTAACAAATGATATGACTTCTTTCTGAATAAATTCTTTATTAGCAATAACTAAATTTGCTGCATTATTGACAGCTACATTTGTATTTGCCGGAAATGTATTCGGAATAATTCTATCCGTTATACCTACTGTTCCTCCGGTAATAACATTTGCAACTAAATCAAATCCATCAGAAATTCTGGTAACCCATGCTCCAGCATTGCCAAATGTTTGATTTACATTTCCTTGTCTAGGAGCAGTTATATTAATATTTGCGGCAACATTTGTAGATAAATCTTTTGCATAATTAAATGCAGCAATTGTTTCTTCCGATTGATTCGGAATAGCTGACGAAGATTGAGACCAATATTGCAATCCCGCAAATGCGGACTGCGTATTACTTTGGTATGCTAAATCGAAAGCAAGAGAATCAATAATTAATCCGGTATCTCTGCTGCATTTTGCCTGATCGTAGTTTGCAAATAAAATAACATCGCCATAATTTGGACGAGAATTTAAATTTGTGATTAGATATTGAGTACCCTCATCTGTTTCAAACGATTCTGCATATTTACCAAAGTTTAATGGGCTACTAACTCCTCTTGCAAGTAGACCAAGCCTACCAAACGATGCATTTGAATTAGTAATGGAACAAAATCCGCCATTTTCACATAAAATTGCAATATCGCAGCAAATAGTAAATACCGATACTAATTGCGTATATCCTCTATTAAGCATGTGGATACCAATACCACCCTCATTCGTATTGGTATAAGAATCGCACACCATCGAGCGAAGCCCTGAAACATAATTGCCATCTACTCGCATACCTGTTCCGGTAGTTGTAATAGATGAAGAATTTTGAATATATGGGCTTGTACTAATAAATCCTGCCGATCCGTCCGGATTATATGAAAATACTGCCGAAGGACTTAAATGATCTCTAAATGTAATACCCGTTACATAAGATGCATTGTTCACATAGAACATATCCTTAGTTCGTTCAGCGGGTCGTATTGTGGTTGTTCGTAAATTATCGCCAACCAGACCAACGCGATTCTTAATGGTGACTGGTTGCTCATATAAAAGATAATCTCCACTTTTAACAAAAACGGTAGTCCATGGTTGCGCTCTATTTAACGCAGTATGGATATTCGCTAATGCGTTAGCGAAAGAATGACCACTATTATTATCGTTACCGTTGCCGGTGACATATAATACATTTCCCACTGGTTGATCCATATAGGATCGTAATAATGCAATACTTTGATTTAACGGATTTAAAGTTACAACCGGTTCATCATGAACATATATGTCTCCACCAACAATTAAATTGCCCGCAATATATGCACCACCGGCAACCTGTAATGCTCCGGTTGTTTCGGTATTTGCAGCTAAAGTAATATCAGTGATATCTAACGCTTTATTAATTAATAAAGTGTCTGTTGATGATATGTATTTAATCTCCGCATTCGCACCTGCAATAGTAATGCCGGCGCCATTTGCTTGTGAAGCATTTGTTGCTCCATTCGCAAGTACAATATTTTTATCTTCAATCGTTAGTGTTGCGGTATTAATTGTTACCGTATTACCTTGTACTTCTAAATCGCCAGACACTGTTAAATTATTAACAGTGACATTATTTCCCGCCAATGCACCAATTGCCCGTTGCGAAGTAAAATATAAGTTATTACCTTCACTTAGATCACTTGTAGTAAAGTTATCTAATGTTAAAACAGTATTTGCTACATTAGCAGTCGTGGCAAATACAGAAGAATTTGCTACATTCGCAGTAGTTGCGGATTCCGCAAACTTAGCAGTGTTTGCCTGAAAAGACGCAATAGATTGTTGTACTATACCTAAAACACTATTGGCAACATTAGCTAATGCAATATCAGAAACAGTAATTACATTAGGTGCCCACTCTGAACCATTCCAAATTAACCCATATCCCATTAAAGGAGTTACGGTTACCGTGTTTACATCTGAAAGAGCATCGATACTTGCTAATGTTAAATTTGCATATGCTCTGCTATCTCTATAATAAAGATTAGTGCCCTCAGCTAAATTTGCCGTAGTAAAATTATTTAAAGAACTTACCGTGCCTGTAACATTTGCAACTAATTGCCCACCTACTGTTAAATTACCAAACGATCCGCTATAGGTAACAGTAATATTACCGGCAGTAAGGTAATTAATTCCGTAAATATTTCCGGAAACTTGTAGTCCTGATTTTACTCTAAAATCTTGCATTATTATATTTCAGTATAAGTTATGCCTGTTAGGCGAACGGTTGCTAATGTGCCACCCAAAGTAGCTCTAGCTAATAATCTTACATTACTATTATTTATGTCGGTTGTTACTGTAACAATATCATCGGCAGATGAACTTAACAAAGCATATTGAGTAATATATGTGTTGGCGCCATCGTGCATAACTAAAATTTCTCCAGATGCAAAATGAGGACCACCGCTTAAATATGCTGTGGTTTTTGCAGTATAAAGATATTTAGCAGATCTATAAACTGTACTACCAAATAAATCTAATACATAATCTCCGGAGTTATCAACATTTTCTATTACCTTTGTACCGGCACTTGCGCTAATAAGTATCTTATCATCAGTAGATCTAGTAACATTAATTAAACTATCACCTACAATTTCAATAACATCTGTAGATACAACATTACCAGATTTGCTTCCAACTAATTTTAAATTTGCGCCATTTGTTGGAATGGTGCCGGCCTGTATAGAAATATTATACGTTACATTGTCATATTCTTCAGGCTTAGGGATATTGTAATATAAAGTACCATCATTAGTAAACTGCCATCTATCAACGCTTTCATCCCATTTTAAATCTACGTCTGTACTAGTTCCACGATTAACAACAAAACTTGCATTAGATGAAGGTGATCCGGAAACTGAAGTTAATACAGTTATTTTATCGCCCGATAATTGTATATTATCTGCAGAGATAGAATATAAACCGGTAATGTTACCCCCGGTTCCCGAACCAATAACTATATTTCCAGCAACATCTAAATTCTTATTAACTACAAACTTATCGCCGGTATTCGAATATGTAAATGTTGCATTAGCACCATTTATTGTAATACCGCCGCCATCTGCTTCTGCAGCATTTATTGCATTATTTGCAAGTACAATGTTTTTATCATTAATTGATACGGTTGTTGAATTTACCGTTGTTACGTTACCGCGAATAGTTAAATTACCCGAAACAATTAAATCGCCAGTTGCGGTAATAGTTGTCGCAGTAATATCATTACTATTTAATGTACCATCCACGGTTACATTGTTAAATGTAACTGATGCAGTAGGATGGACATTTTGCCCAATTGCGATAGTAGGATTGCCTGCTTGGGCATCTCCATCTGTTACATAAACACCTGTACCCGCTGCGATAGAAACCGCAACCAACGTATTTGTTGCTCCTCCAACTTTTGCAACAAGCCCATTAGAAAAATCTGAAAATATATTTTGTCTTGCATCTGATCTAGTATTTGCAGCAGTACCGCCACGTTCGATTGCTACATCTTTAGTACCAAGATATGCATTACCAACAAAATTACCAAAATTATCAATTAAACGAATGCCGTTAATTGTAACAAGATTTGAATTAAGTACAATATTGCCCGTACCTAATAAAGATAATCTTGCAGTAGAATCTACGGTGCCTTCTCTATCATTATAGAAATGGATGTCGCTTCTTACATTAGGGCTATTATCTTTTGTTTCCGTAATTCGCATACCTGCGAATTTGTTTAGTGTACCATCTTTTAATACACCAAAGTAAATATTTGCAGTTTGTCCCGAAGTAAACTGTTGTACGTTTCCACCAAAGTACCCGTTAATCTCGGAGGCGGTACCTGGCGATAAACGATTTACAGTAACAAACTGCGTACTTACAAGATTTGCTAAATCAATGCCGGCTGGATTGCCAAATTGATCTTGTATTTGTATGCCGCCACCGCCAGAGTCACTTATAGCTAAATTGCCCAAAAAGATTGTCTGTGCGCCAACATATATTCCGCGCCACAATTTGCTAGGTGATCCAATATTATAAACACCGCTAATTGCGGGTAAAATGTTACCTAAAACTGTTAGATTTTTATTAAGACCAAATCCGTCATCTGTTTGGCCATATGTAAATCTAGCATTAGCGCCGTCAATGTAGATCCCAGAACCTTCCGCACTAGAAGGACTACCTGAATTTAAAGCAAGTGTTAGTGTTCTACTTTCTGTTCTTACATTGGAAACATTTAGTAATACTGCATTACCTTGTACTGTTAAATCCCCACCTAATATTAAATCATCTAATTCGATATCTTTACGATATATTGCAGATTGAATATCTGCTGCTAATCTGTTTGAGGTATAATAAAAATTATTTGAACCTTCAGTTAAATTATCAGTGGTAAAATTCGATAAGGATAATACTAAATTTGCTACATTCGATCTTTCGGCAAATTGTGCAGATTGTGCTGCACCTACCGTTGCACCCGAATACCAATTTGTGCCAGACCAGGTAAGAACTTCACCTACATTTGCTATGCTTGTACTAACGTCGTACAATGCATCAATACTCATTTGCGATACGTTAGCAAATACTCTACTATCAGTGTAATATAAATTACTACCTTCTGCTAAATTCGTAGTAGTAAAATTCGATAAGGATAATACTAAATTTGCTACATTAGATTTTTCTGCAAATACCGTAGAATTTGCGACATTTGATCTTTCCGCAAATACTGTAGATAAGGAAATATTTGCGACATTTGATCTTTCCGCAAATACTGTAGAATTTGATACTGCAGCAAGTGTTGCAAAATTTGCAATATTTGCTTGATTTGCAACTAAAGCTACATTCGATATACCTGCAAGATTTGCAAAATTTGCATTAGTTGCGGTAGAAATTACGCCTACGTTACCAACATTTGAAGCTCTAGGTTCCCAAACGGATCCCGTCCACGTTAATACGTATCCCAATGTAGGTGCAGTACTAACAGTATCTACATCAGCAAATACATTTAAACTTAAATTTGCTAAATTAGATACAACTCTGCTATTTCTATAATATAGATTATTACTACCTTCTAATAAAGCATCTGTATTTAAATTAGATAAAGCATTTGAAAGATCAGAAACAGTAGGTACAATTCGTTCTACAAAGAAAGCTGATGCTGCAGAATTATATACTAATGCCCCACCGTTCGGATGAGCATCTATGATGTTGCCGGAATTTGGATGACCGGCTGGATAAATTTCATCTGTTACATATACATCGCGCAATGAACCTAGATGCGCTAATTTTAAATTAGCATATGCGCGAGAATCGCGGTAATATAAATTAACCGCGCCTTCGGATATAGAATCGGTAGTATTTGCAAAATTTGCAATTGCAGCTAAATTTGCAGAAATGGTACCTAAATTCCAGTCAACTATAATTGAAGGGGTACCTGCGGTGAATGCTCTTCTAGCTAAGGCGTTAGAGAAATAAAGGTTATTTGAACCTTGTGCTATATCATCCGTAGTAAGTGTTGCAAGATTTGCTGCTACTTGTCCAGGTGTCCAAATATTACCCGTCCAAATTAAACCATATCCAATACTAGCTAAACTATTACCAGTATTGCTTCTAGTTTCAACATCAAATAAATCATTAATACTAGTTAATGATAAATTTGCAAATACTCTACTATTAGAGTAATAAAGATTTGATACTTCTCGTACGTTAGCAGTAGTAAGAAAGGCGGATAAGTCCGCCAAACTAATATTAGCTAAGGCATTTGCCGCTGAACCGCCGCCGCCCTGTGAAAATACTCTTGCTTTTGTCATTCTTTTTCCAGAAATTCTCTCTATTATTTATAATATTCCACATTTGGATACTAAATAGTATTACATGAAAAAGAATATCAAATTATTGCATCTATTATAGTTTATCCATTCATATGAAGTTATGCCTACTCACACTATAACTATCTTATGCTACTAAGGCATTTGATACCAACCATTGCCCGTATAAACATTCAACACATCTTGAAAATATTTCTCATATAAAGGAGCAACATTTTCTAATAAAAACTTCTCGCCGAATTTTCTACAATCCGAAGGTTTTATTTTATCAAGATTTTTTATAGCTTCAACGAAGTCTGCAAAAGTTCTGCATCTATAACCAGTTACACCATTAGGATTATTTTCAACAAACGCTCCCCAATCTGTAGTAATTGTAGGCGTTCCAGATAATAAACTTTCTACTTGTACCCCACCAAACGGCTCAATATACATTGATGCAACAAAAAGCCCTTTGGCTTTAGACATTAATTTTTTTCTTGTTGCAATATCCGCATATCCCACAAATTCTACATGATCTGGAAATTGAATATTATCCGGATTTTGCCCGGCAACAACTAATTTAACACCTGCCGCCTTTGCTGCTTGTACTGCAATATGAATACCTTTACCTTCATATACTCGACTTAGAAATAAAATATAATCTTCTTTTTCTTCGGAGTATTCAAAATCTTCAGAATCAAAGTAATTTGGAATAACTGTATCATACCAATCGGAACGACAATTACCGACGCCTTCCATACCATAATAGGCATGCATAATAGCATAAGACTCAAATATTTTCCAACGAGCCCAATGTCCACCTGCATATCCTATGCCCGGTTCAACCACAATCATATCATGATTGTGTGCGTCACATACTGCTTTTACTCCACTTCCCCAAAAGGGTAAAATGAAATCGTTTTTTTGTTTTCTTTTTCCTACTTCGCGAATAGCATTTTTATAAAATGTTTGGTACGCATAATCATTGGTATCAAACTTAAAAAAGTTTTTTCTCCAATCATGATCACCATACGCAATTTTAAAATCTTCGTTAGTTAATACAGTAACATGCTCAGAACAAATTAAATCCGAATCTTCGTGTCCATAATGTATTACAGTATGACCTCGTTCAGTCATCATCTTACCAAATTTAACTACCTTTTGTGTATAAGCACATGCGTTATATTCTTTAGATGATACTGTATGCGGCAATCCTAAAATATGAAATCTCATAATATCTTTCAAAAAATTTATTATCTAATACTACTTATTTATCCTCATCTCACCTAGCCTTTAGTGCCGCTACTTCCAATTTAAGTTCGTCAACCATTTGTGATAATTCTTTTACTGCTGCTGTCAAAGCGGGGACTACCTTACTGTAATCTACTGATTGCGGTTTAATTTTGCCGTTTTCATCTACTGCATCCTTTTCACCAAATACACATTTTGGTAAAATTTCTTGTATTTCGTGAGCAATAAATCCCGGATAAACTCCAATTTCCGGTTGATTTATCCAAGTATATGTAACGGGTCTAAGTTGATTAATTAATTGTAATCCATCGGACAACAACTCCACATTTTCCTTTTGCCTATAATCTGATGCAACAGTATGGCCTCCACCTGCGGCGGAAAAATATAGAACACCCCCAGCTTGCTTAGCAATCGCACCGTTATCTGCCGCTAAGGTCGGACCAGTATCACCAAACGTAATCCAATTTATTGCAGGTGATGTTACAAATAACGACATTGCTGTGCCGGCGGTTGTAGTAGTACTTGCTGCTATAGCAGGGTGCGCACCATTTGCAAGAAAATACGCTTTCCAATTAGGAGATCCGGGATTGGTTGCAGTACCTACAACCAATTCTCCACTGGAGTATACATATAATCCATTGCCTACGCCTGTTACCGCAACATCTGTAGTAAAACTTTTAATGCCACTAATAGTTTGAGTGGTATTCGTTGTTACAAACAACGAAGTATCCGGCGGGGCTCCTGTTGCGCCAGGCGGTCCTGCTATTGTGGATGCAGCACCCGTTGCCCCGGTAGATCCTCGTATTCCCGTAGCGCCGGTTAATCCGGTTGCACCCGCCACTGTTGAAGCGGGTCCAGGTGAACCGGTTGCTCCAGTTGCACCGGGCGGACCTGCTACCGTTGAAGCGGGTCCTGATGCGCCGGTTGCCCCTGTTGCACCCAACAGTCCTGTAGCGCCGGTTAGCCCTGTTGCTCCAGCACCGGTTGCTCCTGCGACACCTGTCGCCCCCGAAGCACCTGTTGCACCCGCAACACCCGTTGCGCCAGCGCCGGTCGCTCCTTGAATGCCCTGAATACCAGTTGATCCAGTTGCACCTGCAACACCTGTTGCTCCAGTGGCACCTGTTGATCCTAATGAACCAGTTGCGCCCGTTGCGCCAGCAACTCCCGTAGCCCCTGCCAATCCTGTTGCACCCGTTATTCCGGTAGCACCCGTTGTTCCTATAGTACCTGTAGCACCGGTTGCACCCGTATCACCGCCGGTGCCAGTTGCGCCTGTTGTTCCGGCAGGTCCAGTTGCGCCTGTTGCGCCAATACCCGTTGACCCAGCCCCGCCTGTTGCACCGGTTAATCCGGTCGCACCCATATCACCTGTAGCACCCGTTGCACCTAAACCTGTAGAGCCCGACGGACCAGTTGCACCTGATGCGCCGGTTGCTCCCCTAAGTCCAGTTGCGCCAGTCGGACCACCTACAAGTAATGTTGCGCCAGTTGCGCCTTGTGGGCCGGGTGGGCCTGCTGGGCCGGTTTGTCCTGCTGCTCCACCTAATACCGGCATAATTGTAACAATATCATCTACATCGGTAGGTGTATATAGTGTTACTGAATTTGTACCTAAAAGATAATCTCCGAGTTCAACACCGCCGCCTGGAGAAATAAGAACACCATTTACCCATACTAATACTACGTCTGTATTGGAATTAAATGATAACGCATCTCCCCTTAAACTAACCGAAGAGCTAGTAAAAGTATTTGTGGGGCTTGCAGTAATATAATCATATCTAACAGATACCTCGGCGTTAGATTCAATCGTGTCCCAATATCGAGTACCGTTTGTATCGCCACGTAAAAAATATCGATTCCCGCCGGGTAACCCTAGATTTGGTTCAGCATTTTCGATATTTAAATAACGATAACGATCATCCGCGGCATTCGCGGGACTTAATACTTTTACTTTTCCACTTAAACTAGGGAGAGACATATTTTATTATTGTAGTGACGTTTCTAATAAACTTAAAAGTACTTTAAGTGTAGCATTTGCACTACCCTTAATTAATACTGCTTGATCTTCTTCCAAAACAATTTTACCAACGATAACCGAAGATGCATCTTTTCTCGGAATATCAAAATCCTGAACCAACTCAGTATCAGTAATTATTTGACTTCCGCCAAATAAAATGTTTGACCTATGTATAAAAGTAACATTTGCGTCATTATTACTTATATTACTTACCTGTGCGGTCAAAATAATTGTAGCAACTTCTGGCGGAGTAGTATATAATAACGTAGACTCCGTAGTCACATTTGCAGTAATTGTTCTAAACGTATTTAAGGGAACTAGCGTTGCCATCTTTATCCTCTATTGTAATGCTAATATATATGGTGTCATTACGGCGAACAAACTCTTATTGAATGTTCTTCCATTAATAGTACCCGTCGCTCTGTTAATTAAAAGTTCATTACCAATTCTAAAATCATCTTTGTGATCTGTACTTGTATAATAAACTGCGCCGCCTCTAGAGTCAATTACTTCATTTTCCTGAATAGGAATTCCGCCATTGAATGGGAAAGCAGTTGTTAAGTTATTTCCGGCACCAACATATTCAAACGTATGACTACTGGTTGAAAGATAACTACCTTGGTGAAAACTAATCCGCGAATTAGCAAGAGGTCTATCTATACGGAATATCTTTTCGTCGAAAGACACTATACAAGTATTGCTTGTTACATTGGTTGTTTCACCTACTGTGTAGAAATTTCTAGTTCCATTACTCAAATCTGTCCAATTTTGATTAACATACTCAAGCACTTCTGCTCTAATAAAGTCTCTATTTGCTAAAATTATCTGAGTCGCAATAACTATATTAGAGTCGGTGTTTGCAGTTAAACTAATCGGCTCAATATTATATTGAACGTTTTCATATGTCGGCCCGTTGTTAATAATATTAGTAATATCATCCACTCTATTACGAACATACAAAATTTCACTAGGTGTTACATTCGCAACAAACGATGTATTTTGCAAATATGTTGTCTGATATGTATTAGCAATTGGAGTTAATGTTAAAATATCATCTATAATTGTTTTAATATATGCAAATGCGCCGCTTGTTTGTACAGCTTGATTTTCAATTGCTGAAACATTTTGTAAGTAATCATAATACAATACTGCCTGTGTAATAGTTTGTCTATTCCCGTCATTCGAAATATCAAATGTCAATGCATCTATTAATTTGCCTACATCAGAAAATACCGTCCTATTCGGCATATACGTTGCATAAGAATAATTATTTGCAAAGAATGTTGCTGCCTCCGATTGCATAAAATTCTTATTTGCGATTAACAAATTCGCAGTATTTCTTAACGCAGTATCAACATTTGCAGGATACTTATTAGGTACTATCTTGTCAGTTACTCCATATATACCATTATTATAGATATTTAAAAATAAATCAAATATATTAGCAACTAAATTCGCAGTATAACCTGTACCGGGCGATGCTCCTAGAATAACTTGAGTATTTGTTCCTTGGAATGGTGTACTTACGCTATTATCCCACAATGTACTATTAAGCACAACATTTGTAGCAAGTGTTTTTAAATATTCGAATGTAGTACTTACTTCAACTTTTTGATCCAATACTCTATTCAAACCCTGCGAAGAATATTGTAATCCCGAAAATCTAGATTGTGTATTACTTTGATATGCTAAATCAAATGCCAATGAATCAACAATAAGACCAGTATCACGGAAACATTTTTCCTGATTATAATTGGCCATTATTACTTTATCTTGTATATTTGGTCTCTTCGTGGTCTCAATTTCTACAGATCTACTAGATATCTGACGTATAACCTTACCGGAATATAATTTAGGACTTACTCCGTCAGCAACTAAACCAAATCTACCAAAAGAAGTATTTGAGTTAGTAACCGATGCAAACCCGCCCGACTCTGCAAGAATAGAATATTCGCAACAAATTGTAAACAATGAAACCAATTGCATATATCCACTATTCAATAGATAAATGCCTATTCCGCCTTCGTTGAATTGTGTGAATGCATCTAAAACCATTGATCTATTGCCCGTAGCATAATTACCATCTACTCTAATGCCAGTACCAGTAGTTGTAATTGACGAGCAATTTTGAATATATGGGCTAGTAGTAATATTACCAGCAGAACCATCTGGATTATATGAAAATACTGCAGATGCATTTCTTACATTATTCGGATTTGCTGCTCGGTGACCTCTGAAAGTAAATCCATTTACATATGCGCCATTGTTTATATAGAACATATCATCGGTTGGATTTTCAGGAATTATATCAATAGTACGTAAATCATTTCCAACTAACGATACTTTTCTAGGAATCGTTACTGGATTATTATGTAGTGTATATTGTCCCGGGAATACCTTAACCGACCAATACGCATTTACTCTACTTAGTGCCACGTGAATATTTGCAATAGCATTTGGCATTGTTAAGCCATCTAATCTATCATCGCCATTAATAGCAACATAGATTACATTTGCGTTTGGTTTTCTTAATTGATTTAAATCTGGAGCTAAAGCAGCAATTGCTCTAGCATTCGAGAAGTATAAATTAATATTACCTTCTCGTAAATTATCTGTAGTTACATTTGCTAAGCTAACTTGTGTTACGATATTGGATAAATCGCCTACTCGTATTTTACCATTAGCCTCATCATAACTTATTGTTTCATTTCCTGCACTAATGGCTCGTCTAATTCGTTGATCGCTAATATTAGCTTCGGGCAATATTACACTTGTTTTTAATCCTGGACTTGTGCCCAATATGACCCATCCATTAGAATAACTATTGCTGCTATATATTAGCATAATAGTATCGCCTCTTGTATCAAATGTTACTGATACGTTAGGAAATATTCTTGAATTTGCGGTAGTTAATTCTACTCTTCCGCCGGAAACATTGGCAAGTGTAATTATCTTAATTACCCCATCTATAGAAGATTCAGGTAATTTTGGATATACTTCAAGTGGCCCCACACTAAATTCTGTTCTAGATTTAGTTAAACTAATAGTTTGATTACTATCAGTTCCTTTAATCAATTGAACGCCCTCTAAGATAACCCTACCTTTTAAAATAGGGTTATTTAGATTTTCTAGAATTACGTTCGCAGCATATTTCTTACTGATACCATTATCTATTCCGTAGAAAAAGGTGGTATCAGTAAGAGATGTCGCGCCAATTAAATCAGATAACTTTAAATCTGCCATTATCTCTTCTTATAGAGGTTTAATAATTAAGCGCCTGCTACGATCTGGGATGCATTAGATGTCGCAGTATCACTTGTACCAGTAGCACTTATAATTGCTCGTACATATCCGTTTACAACATTAGGTGTTGCGTAAATATTAGCAATAGTTACTTGTGCTGTAGCATTACTTGTATTTAACGGACCATTGTTACCTAACAATCCAACCCAAACAATATTATTTGGTGAGAATTGCCATGCATATGATACTGTAGGACCTTCCGGAATTACATTACCTAATACACTAAAGATTGAGCTAGGCGATGCGGTGTTACCCAATTTAACTGCTGTAGTTTGAACTTGTACAACTACACCATAATCAGGAATAACAGTATCATCTGCAGCATCAATTTGTAGTGCAGCTGAACCTGAAGTATTTGCATTAAAGTTTTTAGACATCGCAACTAAAGTTTCTGCTCTTTGTCTTACAGAACCTTGGGTATTTGTCCAAGTACTATAATGTGTCCAACCTGTATGAACAATACCTTTAGCTTTAATATCCGGATTTTGAATTTCTAATCTATCCACACCGTAGACGTTACGCTTACCAACTTTCAGTTCATAATTTACATTTGCAGTTTGACCGTATGTAAGCAAATCCTTAGGGGATTGTTGAACTGCCATTGCTTTGCCGGCACCGCTAGCAGCAGTGTAGACATTACTTAATGTTAGTGTTACGTTAGAATCAATCGATGCTACTCTATATTTAACATTTGAGATTAAAAGAGCATCTCCTGGTCTAACATTTGCGGTAGTAAAACTACCGATCCCTGTGGTTATATTTGCGGCGCCTTGTACTACGGCACCCGTACCTAGTAACTCTTTATAATCTAAATTACCCCATTGTGACATTCTTATTCCCCTTGAAAATTATGAGCAAGCTATCGACCTTGCACTGTCGGTTTTATTTAATTATTTCGCCAGTATGAATATACTGTGTAATATTGCCGTCTTTTTCAACGGTATATTCCACGTATGGCTTGTTGGTATCTGGAATATAATTTTCGCCTAAAATATTATATCCTTCTTTACGATAGTTACTTAATTTATCCGCAAACCCTGCACGAATTAAGGATTCAATAATAATATCGGAATATCCTTCATTGAATGCTTCGGTTGCAATTGCGACAATCTCATGTTGGATATTTTCATTTGTACTAGGTACAATTGATTGAATAGCATTAAAATAATCTTTGAATGTCGGGTTATCAGTAACTTCAAGAACAAAATCATTGTGATTAATAATTGTCTGAGATGTACCTTCAGCCATTTTCTTAGCTTTTTTGCCTTTAGGCATATCATCTGCATCATCAGGTTCAGCTTTATATTTTTTGGTATATATTGTACCAGTAGAGACCTTTTTAGTATCAAATTTGCTTTTATCTTTTTTAAGCGCATCTGCTACACTAGGAAAAGCCTCATCGACTTGCGTGTCTTCTTTCTTCATAGCTTTCTTTTTGCCGCCGTATTCATCTTTGCCTAATCGACCAGCAATAACGTCGCCATGCGTTACTTTATTGTAGGGTTTAGCATTATTAGCTAAGTTACCATCATTTTCTTCCAATTCATCTTCTTCCTTCATAGCTTTCTTTTTGCTATGCATATGACTTTCTGATTGAAGAATATTTAATTGTTCTGTGTATATTTGCTTAGCTCCGGTATCGAATTGGACAGTGTACCATTCAATACTACCATCTTCGTTTGGTTCTGCATGTTCTTCAGAAATGCAAGTACCTTTGCCGTATAAAGCATGCTCTACATGAGTAGCGCAAAAATGTGCCTTGTCTACATTGTTTTCTTCCACAGGAGCGGCTTGATCTATAGCACTTTCTCCCAATGTTATTTTTTGAATTGAATCAAATAAGTTTTGTGTTATACGAATCATGATAGTCCTTTGTTGTTTACTTAATTATTTATTGCGGAAATAAAGGCTTTTTATTTGGTTTTTTCGAACCTATTTCCCTGTTTTTATTTAGATTAGATTTGCCTGTGGGTGTAGTATGTTTAACGCCCCTGGATATAAGTCCAGCAAGTAAATTTTCTCTTAGATCTTTTAAAGTTTTCATACTTTATTTTTACTACTTAATCGTTTTCTTTCAATGTCCCGTATCTTAGGCATTAACTTATCTGGTAAATTTTTAATACGTTTTAGTGCAGCTGATATTCTAGCTTCTAACGCATTCTTTTCCGAAGCAGATAATTCACCTTTAGTTCTGCCCTTTAAAAACTTATTCATTAATATTTTTCTTGCTGATACAGTTGCTCTACGTTTTAATACATTAGTTGCAGCTGATCTTTTTAATTTTACATTTCTTGCGATTGCAAGCATAGTTTTTCTAGAGCGCATTTTTTGTCCGCGTTTTAATCTTTCGGTTGCGGATAATGCTTCATCTAAAACAAAGTCACTTTCATCAAATAACTCAATGACATCTTCCCATTCTAAAGATTCAATTAAATTGTCAATTTCTTCTTCAGAAATTTCATTTACATCGTATTCTCTAAAGCTAATCATTTTGCAGTCGCCTTTAACATCCAACCATGTTTCTGATGCATATCTATTCTATCTTGTAAGAAATTAGCTAGCCCCAATTCCGATGCCTTGTCGGCTTCTTGATATGCTTGCATTAATGAAATAATAACAGTATTATTATCTACAATTAAATTATTTACCATCGATTTCGCATCCGGTACACCAGTTAATGTTTCCATTACAGTAGATAATCCTGTTAATTCTGCCAACGATACAGGGGTGTAACTATCCATTGCTCTAAGATGTTCGGCAATAGGGTCAACCGCATTGTATAATTCTTCATACAAGTTTCCAAAGAATTCATGTAGTTGCGGAAAAAACATTCCTTCTACATTCCAATGATATGTATGGGTTTTAAAATACATTACAAATGTATTTGCCAATACTTTTTTAAGCGCTGTTTGCAATTCATCCATCTTATGGCTCCAATTGATTCACTTTTTTCATCATTTTATATGAAGGAGAACGGGTCGAACTAAATTCTAATTGATCTCTATGGACATCTTGTCTGTCTTTTTCATGTGCTACTGCCAATTTTTTATTCATCGGCTCGTTCATAAATGTTTTGAAAGATATCAAGCCTACCGGTTTTCCGTCAATGGTTTCATCATGTATAGGGTTATCTATTCCATGGAACACATCTTTAATGTCCGAAAAATTAATATCTCTATTATGAGTAGGTGGATCCGGCTCATAAATCTCTTGTATCTTTTTGCGGAAGTTAGAGTAATTGGGTTTCATAGTTCTATTTTCTTTAACAACTTGTTTGTCGGTTATTATTCGGGCTGGATGCACTTTACGGTTATTTCCTTGTGCTTCTATTTTTATTGCATAGTCTGAAGTATCAACACCTTCAGATGTGTCTTCTGCCCCATAAGTATTAATAGTTGATCCAATCTCATTTGCAAAGTTTGTATCCTTATGCATACTTAAATTTGACATAATTGTCAAATGCTTTTCCATGTATGCAAGGTCTTTATCCGGATAACCTAACATATTTAAAGTATCATGTGCAATTGCAAATTTCATTATAAAATTATGCACTGTTTCTTGATCTGCATAGCCATTTTTCATTGCGGCTTTTTCTATTCCTAAATATTGATCTGTTGCTTGTATTGCCTGCAGTACAAATTTAGGATTAAGTTTAGAGTTTGCCATCAACTCTTTAAGTTGCTTAGATGCATCTGCACACATATGAAGATTTGTTGTTTTATAATCTTGATATGTTATTTCTTTTTGTGTACTTAACATTTCGGATAATGCCTCTTTAGACATTAGAAGAGCTGCTTTTTGCTCACTAAATCTTTTCTTATATGTTATTACCGGTTCAGATATTTTTGAGCTAAATGATTCACCAGTATGTTCAACAATATCTTTTAACCAATGCTTAACTGTTTGTCCATTTTCTAATTTCATAGTAACATAGGTAGATCCTCTAAAAACAATTGGACCTATATCTCCATTAGTAGTTTCTACAACTTCATTTAATTTAAAAATTTCGTCATTAATATACGCTTCTCTAATAGAAACGCACATTCCCTTTTCTTGACTCCAAGTTTCCCCGGGTGTTACGCATTCCGTAGGTTTGTTAGGAGTTATATTTTGCATATATTTTGTACCGCCTGGAGTACCCCAATCAAATCTGTAAGGATTTTCATAATCCTCAGTTACCTTTTTCTTAGGTTGTAATCCCGTCTTTACATCATCGAATACTTCTTTTGCGTGCTCAGTATTTGCAGCAAGTTTTGTAGGAAGATTCTTTTTGAATTCTTTAAAATTATTATTGACTGCGTGATTCCGCATATCCGTTCCAGATATACCTTCAGTTCTTTCACCGGTACTTGCAGTAGAGATAGATTTAAAGTTGTAAAAACCATGTTTACCGTGTTTACCATTATATTCTTTAATTCTGTCGTAATCTTCTGTGCGATCTGCGCCACTAGCAAGAACTACATGCTTATATCCTTGATCGTGAATATTTGATAACTGATGAAAAATTGTAGGATGTTGCTTGTCTGAAGTTTTAATATTTACAGCAGGAAAGGCTCTCTGCAGATGTTTTAATTTTTGTGCAGGAGCCAGCGGATTCTTTTTATTATCTTGCGAATGTGAAGCAATAACCAAATGATCCGCATTATGTTTTTTTGCGAAACCGGTCATTCCATTGATATTCTCCTCATGACCACGGGTCATTGGATTCATGCGACCATTCAAGACGACAATCGTGTCTTTTTTGGTTGACTCTTCTTTAATGTAGTCTTTAAATTTCATGAGATCTATTAGAATATAATGTTCTATTATTTATATGTTTTGATTGTTTGGCTATCTAGCTATTTGAGCTACGGATATACGAACAGATGGTATTGCTGGAGCAAAAGTAGTACTAGGAGGAGCATCCAATCTAACACTAGTAGAATCTGCCGCCCAATATATCTCAAATCTATCATTAAATACCATACTAACAAAAAAGTTACCAGCAAGAACTGTTTCTACTCCATTTCCAGTAATTGATACTCTTCTTGCGGAAAGAGGAATATCTAATCCGTTTTTTCTTGCCCAAACCCATACGTCTTTTGCAGCTGCATTCGTAGATACTAATTGTAAATTATATTGAATATCATATAGGCCATAATTGCCATTCATTAAGATATTTGCCCCGTTTGCAAATATACCATTCGAAAAATTAACTATGTTATATGTAATAGCATACGGCGTGTTTATGACGTTTGCAGTTTGGGATACGTTGCTAGAGAACACGCCATATGGTCTTCGATATTCGATAGTTGGTCTCACTAACAGTATACCATCTCCCACATCTGCATGTATAACTGCCGCCACAGAAATAACTGCATTTGGAGAAGTTGGGCGGACTTTTGTAAGTGCACCGGGGATACCAGGATGTCCCCATAGTAAATCTCCGCTATACCAAACTTCATTAACTAAATTTCCGGTAGTATTAAGATTCCTAACTTCACCAAATGTCGTTGCTCTACCTATAGTATTGGGGAGTACGTCAGTTGTTAAAACTCCAACCGTGTACAGTTGATCTGCGGTAGTATTTGATATATACGGTTTACACGTAACAACAAAATTACATGCCTCAAATTGCACGTTCGCCCCAGTATCAATGACTCCGGCAAATTCTACAAACGTACCATTGTATAATACATTACTAGTATTATTATACACTCGTATATATTGTTCTAGTCCAACCTGCAATACCGATCCATCTTTATGATATATGTCTAAGCAATCTTGCACGGTATTCCATGCAGTTAACCCAGGAACAACATTTGCATTTGCACCATACCCATTGGTATCATACCGCATTGATCTAATAGGTCCTTGATCTCCGCTAACTTGACCAAAGAAAAATTTACCATACGCATCGCCGCGTGGATCAGGATTCCACCTAAGAACTTGATCTGTATTTCCTATAGATGATCTATCAACATCGTCCAACATCCTAAATTTAGTTTCACCGGATCCTGGTCCAGCTACTGCGATTTTGCCAATTGTTGCTTCTAGAAATTTTAATTTACGTTGTATGTCTTCAAAATTCTTTGATACTGGATCAGGGTCGGGCTGTTGAAAACTGTCCTTCGGTGCCTCACTTATAAATTGGGCGGCTCTTTCGGCAAGAGTTTTTTCGATGGTTGGGGTGGGGATGGGTATTTCTTCAACAATGGAGGATTCTTCGATGGTGTTCTTTTGTACCAGCTCATTTAGTATCTCCGTTTCTGGTTCATTTAAAATAGACAATACTTCATCTAACGTAGGCGGCAAGGGATATTCAATAATTTCAATTATTTCCTTTTCCAAATTAGCAGTCTTAAACGCTTCCATTAGGTCATTTAACGCATTTTTCTTTATTGACGCGTGCGCATCTTTTTTAATGGAATTAAATGATTCGACCTCTTTAATTAATGCCGGATCGATTTCTTGACCTAACGATTTGGCAAATTTAGCCAAAAGCTCTTTTTCTTTAATACTTTTCATTGACTACCTATTGACATGATGTTATCATTTGCTATGTATCCTATTAAATATTCTACTTTTATTCTAAGGGTTTAGATTCATTACCTTGTACGTGATGTGCATAAAACTGGGTTGAAGGATGTTTAGAACGTAGCTGTAAAAAAGTCTTTAAATTAGACTTACTGTCATCGTACATATGAACATCGTTATACTTATGTTTATTGATGTAGCCATGAATAACGATTGCTTTTTTCTCAGCAGGAGTTCCTTCTTTATTGATGTTACCTGCTCGAATTACGTGTATCTTAGACATATTGATACCGTGTTTTTTGAATGTACCTAGAAACTTATTCTTATCGTCAAAATTTGCTCTTGCAGTGTTGAATATTACATGGTGGTCTGTTTTAGATGTAACATCCTTTACCTTATTTATCATGCTATGTATAGGAGTAGATTCTTTACTAAATTTTTCAGCGTTTCTAAATTCGCCAAAATCATAGCTATGCCCCTTAGGTAGATGATGGTCGTTAAACTCTTGATTAGTTAGAGACTTTACCGTCTTACCTTGAGGATTTTTAACATGGATTTTTGCTGTTGTATGTAGTAGTGTATCGTCAATGTCAAAAATATGCAATGATTTTTTACCAACAGCTTCAGTTAAAAAAGACTTAAAAGTTTTCATTAGCAATTCCACTTACGCAGAGCTTTATTTATTCTTGAATCAGGATCATTTGCTGTTTTTGCAGAAGTCAATTTAGACTTCATTCCGCCCATACGAGCACAAAAAGACTTACGTCGATTTGCAGCTTTGCTACCAGGTTTTAGTTTCGACGGTTTAGTAGTAACGGCAGTTTGTAATTTACTACCCGGATTTTCTCGTCTATAAGCCATAACACCGGCCTTAGTTAATCCGCCTTCAGGATTTTTATACTTATTATCCTGCCAATCTTCGTCTAAATATTCTTTGAATGTTTTCATTTGTTTAAATTCTGTCCAGAGAAACCTTCTTTACTTCTATTTACGACTTTAGCTACCGAACCATCTTTATAACCAACTACAAATCCTTCCGGATTCGTAGGCTTACCGTTAATAGTGTGTTTTTGATTTTGACCTGAGTTTTCTAAAGTCTTTAATAGAATATTTTTTGCTTTATCTAAATGTTTATGTGCATTAAATAATTCGCCAAAATGTTCTTTATTCTTTTCTACATGATGTAGCATTTCTAATTTCTCATTAAATTTACGCATCTTTGTTTCTGGTCTTTTAACTTTTTCTACTTCTTTTTGCATTGATTCATCTAAATGTGACGCATATCCTGCAGTGCTAGGAGTTGCGCCCGTTCGCACTGTTTTGTTTATATATGTTTGTAGATGAGGAGTGTGTCCTTCTACTAATTGATTATGCTGTTTAATATTTCCTAGATGTTCTTTTGCTTTGGAAAGATGTTTTGCAAAATCTTTTCTATCATTTAAATTGTAATCGACATTTTTTTTATTTAATTTATTATGAAAAATATGTACATCTGAACTATTGTGAAATTTCGAAGTATCTACTTCGTACTCTGGCTCTGGCGTATCAATTCTAGTATGCAACGATACACTTATTTTTGCTCGTTTTACTGCCTTGCCTTCTTCCGAATTTGCAGGATAATGATATTTAATTAAATTTTCTTTATGAGTTATCTCATCGCCTTCTTGATTAATTGTTTTATCTTTTTTACTGCCCATAAAGTCGCCCTGATACACACCATGTAACGGTGACAGAATCTTTTTACCGTGTTCTAATAACTGACCCATTTTAGATTGCAATCCTGCAGAGTGTCCAAATTTCTCATTTACGTCATCTTGATTAAACGCATACCCCTTTGTAGCGCCTTTATATGCCACACCAAATTCTTTACTACCGGATTTGGGATTTTTAACATATCCCATTTCGAAAGAAGGTGATCCATCTGCTTTAATGACTACTGCCTTGGTAGCGGATGGCTCTCCGGATAAATGTTTGTGTAATTCCTCTAATCTAGATACATCAGCTTCAGATTCTTTTTTGCCAAAGAAGTGAGCCTCGCCTCCAAGATGAGTTAAATGTTTTGTTGCTTTAGATTTTTCAGCAACTTCTTCTGATAGAAAATTAAGAAATGTTTTCATATTAATGCTTTAACAGAGATGCGCCAGGTTTAGCGATAAATTCCGGTGTCTTTGTTGGTCTACCTTTATTTACTGCTTGGATATTTAATAAAGGTTTTCCACCTTTACCGGTAATAGACATAGTTGTGCCTTCGCCCTTTTTAACCGATAATTCGTCTTTGTGATCTGCTAAAATTTTATTATAGTGTTCTCTGGTATCAATTATACTATGTTTACCTTCTGAATTCGTACTTGCCATTAATACTTTAGTATTAGTTGGTCCTGCAATATGATTTAACACTTGCTTATGTAATTCGCTTGGAGTCATTTTACTTAAATGTTTATGTAGCGTATTAATCATCTCTACTCTAGATGAGTGTGAAGATTTTTCTATAGCATCCCCGACATCCGTGCCTCGCAAGGCTTTATATCTAGTGTGCATTTCTGCAGCAGATGTGGTTTTGCTTGCGCCCAAAACCTTTCTAACCGCCGCCATATGTCCTTCATGGGGATTGGCTAATTTAGTATGATCTACACCATATGTGTCGGACAATGTCTTTGGAGTTTTATTCTTAAGAGTAGGGGCATTATTTGCGTATTTCATACTAAAACCAAGATGTTCGACAGTACCTTTTGGTTTGGTGGAACCGGCGCCGTGCACCAAAGTAGTCATCAAATCCGATTCATTGTTTGGATCGGATTTGCCGGTAAAATGCTCAATATCTTTAGTTTGAGATGTCCACGCAGTCTTATCTACTTTACCCTTAAATCCGCTGGATTTTATAAAATTGTGTAAATGTCCTGCCATTTCCTTCGCATGTGTATTAATACGATCGTAGGTTTCGGGACTGACCTCATCCTTTAATTTATTATGTATATCTTCAGGCAATTGTCCTTCTTCTCGATAGGATTCTACGTGCTTTCCTTTGTTGAAATGCATGCCTGTTAGTAGCTCATGTAATTTACCCTCTGCGTCGGATGCTTTTCCTGTTTCTCTTGCCGCTTCTATGAGAAAAGATTTGAATGAAGTTATCATGATTGTCCATTAGAATATTAATCAACAATATTTATATTCTAAGTAATCGAGATAAAAAAAGGGCGACCAAAGTCGCCCCAAAGGGGTAATGAAGTCTAGAGTTAGATTCTAGAGGCCCAGGCTTGCACCACGGGATGAATTACATCATCTGTATAATCCATTTTCATTGTATTCACAATAGCTAGCACTATTTGAATGTTGCCTTTAACGTAGCCTGCATTAGAATTAATTCTATCTACGCTAGGCCTATACGGATTTCTCTTAGCCTTTGTACCGATTTCCATATTAAATGCTAATCCGGTTAATTGACATTTACCGTCGCAAGAATTAAAAATCTTTTGAATGTACTCAGGAGTAAGATTAAACTTAAGAATCTTACCTTTTTTCTCAAACGCAACAACCCGAGCTTTTAGTGATTTGAATTCAAGATCACCAAATTTACTTGGATCTGCCTTTTTCGCCTTATGCCATTCACGCAATTTTTTACGAATCTTCGCAGCTTTCTGAGGAGTTAAACTCTTCTTATTCTTCTGATACTTCCAGCTAGAATATGCGGTTGCAATGTCTGCCTCTTCATCAGTTAAAGGTCTAGCTTTAAGTGCGCGAATTTTGTAAATACGATCTGCTTCTTTGCGGAATGCAACATCATCAAAATTGTAAATGCTCATAATATATAGGTAAGATTCTATCTAAGATTAGCCGCGGCTAAATGCGTCGCTACCGTGCAATTGATACGCAGCTGCTACCATTTTGCGGCTAGGTGTACCCATGCGATAGGCAGTTTTGCCATTCTTAGTTGAGTTTGTGTAAATAGCAAACCCTTCAGCACGAAGTTCGCTAATACGAGGACGGACTGAATCTTCAGTAGTACCTGCCAACCCTGCGAGTTGCGAAGGAGTAAACTGACGACCAGACTCTAGTACTTTCAAAATACGATCTTTTAACATATGATCTCCATTAAAATAAAAAAAAATTATAGTAATTATTTACTATATTACAATTATAACAGACTTCAATAAAGAAGTCAATTACAAGTTGTTCATTTATGACGGCGATGCTGACTAACAATATCTTTTTGATGTTTAATCAAATATTCTCGCCCTGCAATGCCATCCTCTACATCTGAAATTGCTGCACTAATTAAACTGCGAGCAGTATCTGCGGATTGATGTTTCTTTAATTCGCGAGCACGTGCACTTGCAATTAAAACCATATCATATAATCCACCTGCTTTTTGAGCAGCAAGCTGAGACGTATAACGACCTTTGTCTACAATATTTTCTACGTTTAAAATTACCATCGTGTTACCTTTATAAATGGTGGGCCTCCCGTGAGTCGAACACGGCACCAACGGATTATGAGTCCGCTGCTCTAACCAAGCATGAGCTAGAGGCCCAAAACTATTTTACTACAAATTTGGTACCCGGAGCCGGACTCGAACCGGCACACCTTTCGGCGAGAGATTTTAAGTCTCTTGTGTCTACCATTTCACCACCCGGGCATTAATTAATAAACATATTATATA
>Ga0164292_10000775_pt1 | contig 25465 bp, 26 predicted proteins | sample GEODES117metaG_FD_111486 | JGI IMG/M metagenome (GOLD analysis project Ga0164292, IMG submission 111486) | Eutrophic lake water microbial communities from Lake Mendota, Wisconsin, USA - GEODES117 metaG | ecosystem: Environmental > Aquatic > Freshwater > Lake | place: USA: Lake Mendota...
ACGGCGGCGGGCGAGCGTGTAGGCATCGGGCACCGTCGGGTCGGCCTAGACGATCAGGTAAAGCTTGCCGCTCAGGTTGTCGACAATGGCGAGTTCATCGACGAGCAGCATGAGGACATCGGGCGTACCGATCGGGTCGGGCTTGATCGATGGGCCCAGGCGCGGCTCGATGAAGCGCACCGCGTCATAGCCGAAATAGCCGGCGAGGCCACCGCAAAAACGCGGCAGACCGGGGCGCAATGCCACCCGAAAGCGGGCCTGGAACTGCCGCACGAATTCGAGCGGGTCGCCGCGCGACGACTCGATGACCTGACTGTCACGCACCACCTCGATCGCATCGCCCCGGGCGCGCAGCAGCGTCCGGGACGGCAACCCGATAAAGGAATAGCGCCCGAAACGCTCGCCTCCCACCACCGACTCGAGCAGGAAACTGTTGGCACGCCGCTGGCGATCGATGAGCTTTACGTAAAGCGACAAGGGCGTATCAAGGTCGGCCAGGCATTCGACGAGCAGCGGAATCCGGTTATAGCCCTGCGCGGCAAGCGCGCGAAATTCGATTTCGGTCATGAATACGCGCAGCCTCAGTCGGACAGATCGATGTGATGGGCTGCACTGAGCAGCGAATCGAAGACCGCGTCGACATCGAGCGTGCGCACATCGCGACCTTCGTTGTAGCCATACGGAACCGCGAACACCGGCATACCTGCTGCCCGCGCGGCCAGCGCGTCGTTCAGCGAGTCGCCGATGGCGACGATCTCAGACGGGTCGATCTCGAAGCGCTGCGCCACATGGAGCATCGGCATCGGGTCGGGTTTGCGCCGAGGCAAGGCATCGCCGCCCAAAATCAGCTCGAAGGCCTGCGCCAGACCGAAGCGCTCAAGCAGCGGATCGGTAAACGACTGCGGCTTGTTGGTCACACAGGCCAGTCGCAGACCCTTGGCACGCATTGCGGCCAGTCCGTCAACCACACCATCGTAGGGACGCGAATGACGGCCGTTCTCAACCTGGTAATGGCGCATGAAGGCATCGTGGCCCCTGGCATGCAGATCGTGATCGACCCGCGCATCGAGTGAGCCACCGAGCGCGCGATGCATCAGGACCTCGACACCCTTGCCGATGTAGGACGCCACGGTGGCTTGCGGCAACGGCTCACGGCCGAGTTCAAGCATCATCAGATTGGTGGCCGCAGCCAGATCGGCGACGGTATCGAGCAAAGTGCCGTCGAGATCGATGATGACAGCACGGGCACTCACCCGTGAGGTATTCGCAGCGGTCATTTCGAGCGCCCGGCCTCGCGCAGCCGGTTGATCACGCCGCGATAGCCGCCACCCGGATCGGGAGCGCCGAACACCGCCGAGCCGGCAACAAAGGTATCGGCACCCGCCGCAGCAATCTCGCCGATGTTGTCGACTTTCACGCCGCCGTCGACCTCGAGCCAGATCGGCTGGCCGCCCTGCGCCATGTGCCGGTCGATGCGATCGCGTACCGCGCGCAGTTTTGGCAGTGCAGATGGGATGAAACTCTGGCCGCCGAAACCCGGGTTGACCGACATCAGCAGGATGATGTCGAGGCGGTCCATGACATGGTCGAGAAAATGCAGCGGCGTGCCGGGGTTGAACACCAGACCGGCCTTGCAGCCGGCATCGCGGATCGCCTGCAAAGAGCGGTCGATGTGCGATGACGCCTCGGGGTGAAAGGTGATGAGGTTTGCCCCGGCCTTGGCGAAGTCGAGCGCAAGACGGTCAACCGGCGCAACCATCAGATGAACGTCGATCGGTATCGTGACGTGCGGGCGGATCGCGGCGCAGACCATCGGGCCGATGGTCAAGTTGGGCACGTAATGATTGTCCATCACGTCAAAATGGATGAGATCGGCTCCGGCATCCTGTATGGCGCGAACCTCTTCGCCAAGCCGGGCAAAGTCGGCAGACAGGATACTGGGGGCAATCCGGAGAGGTCGAGTCATGATCCCGGGATGATTCTCTAGAATGCGTCGGTTATCTAAGGAGATGCTTTGGCTACCGAAAACAAGTATGACATCCGCGTCGCATCGCAGTGCCGCTACCTCGGCGACCAGTCGAACCCGCAAGCGGGTCTTTATGCCTTCGCTTACACCATCACGATCACCAACACCGGCGCTGTGCCGTCGCAGCTGATCAGCCGTCACTGGGTGATCGAGGACAGCAACGGCCGGATGCAGAAAGTCGATGGGCTGGGTGTCGTCGGCCATCAGCCGCTGCTCCGTCCCGGTCAGTCTTTCGAGTATTCGAGTGGCAGCCAGCTCGAAACCCCGTCAGGCCGGATGCACGGCACCTACTTCTTCGTCGCCGAAGACGGCACACGGTTCGAAGCGCCGATCCCGGCGTTCGACCTGTCGATGCCCCGCACCCTTCACTGACGCCACCATCCGACCAGCGCATCCGCAATGCTGCTGCCGTGGCTACTTGCCACGCATCGTCCACCAGACGATCAGCAGCACCAGCGATACCGCCAGCAGCGCCTCGAGATAAATCACCCACATGATCCGATCCTCGCAAGTCGGCGCCATTATCGCCTGTGTGATGGCAATGGTGATGGCGCTCGGATGCACCGCGCCGCCGCCGGCGCAACGCCCGGGCGTCGCACCGCAGCCGACACAGCCAAGCGTCCCGGGCCAGCAGGCCGCCATGCCGGTCTCACCCGCCTTCCTGCCGGGCTGGGCCGGCGATGACCTCGATGGCCTGTCTGCGGCCATCAGCCGTCAATGTGCAATGCGAACACCGCCCGGCAGCTGGCCGAAACTGTGCATCGAATTCAACGCATTACCGCAGGCCAAAGCAGGGTCCAACGGCTCGCGCCCCACGCCGATCGCATTACGGCGCTGGCTCGAGACGCGCTTTGCAGCCTGGCCGCTGCGTGATGCCAGCGGCGGCGCCGAGGGGCTATTGACCGGCTATTACGAGCCCCAGCTCACCGGCAGTCGCAAGCGCGAGTCGAGTCAGCAGACACCCCTCTATTCGCGGCCTGCTGACCTGCTCACCGTCGACCTGGCCGAGGTTGAGCCGCGGCTCGCGGGCATGCGCTTGCGCGGACGCCTGCAGGGACAGCGCGTCGTACCGTTCTACAGTCGCGCCGACATCGAGACGAAAGGACCGCTCACCGGCAATGAACTGCTGTGGGTCGATGACCGTGTCGGCGCTTTCTTTCTCGAGATCCAGGGCTCTGGACGGGTGACGCTGCGCGACGGTGCAACGGTGAGAGTGGTCTATGCCGATCAGAACGGTCATCCCTATCGGGCCATCGGACGCACCCTGATCGATCGGGGCGCTTTGCGCAGCGACGAGGTGAGTGCACCGTCCATCAGAAGCTGGCTGCAGGCCAATCCCGCCCAGGCCGCCGAGGTGATGCGCACCAACCCGAGCGTGGTGTTTTTCCGTGAAGCCCCGCCACCCCCGACGCCCGCGCCGGGCGACCCTGAGGCCGGCCCTGCGGGCTCGCTCGGCGTGCCGCTCACCGCCTTGCGATCGTTGGCAGTCGACCGTTCGAAAGTGGCACTCGGCAGTCTGGTATGGCTCGACACCACGCACCCGGTCGACGGCAAACCGATGCGGCGCGCCATGGCGGCGCAGGATACCGGCGGCGCCATCACAGGCGCAATCAGAGGCGATGTCTTCTGGGGCTACGGTGCCGAGGCCGAACGGGCCGCCGGTTTGATGCGCTCACGCGGACGAATGTGGGTGCTGTGGCCGGCAGGCGAGGCACTGCCCGCCAGCGGAGATTCAGCCCGCTGAACAAGGGTTCAGCGACTGGAATTGGTCAGACCGACGCTTTCGCCTGACGCGGCGAGGGCCTCGCGAAGCAGGTCGTCAGGAGTTCTCTTCAAGCAGTTTGGCAAGGCGATCGGCAGGAATACCACCCGGCACGCGCTTGCCGTTGTTGAAGAAAATGGTCGGCGTGCCGGTGATCTTCAGCTTGCGACCAAGCTCGGTGATCTTGTCGACCGGCGTGGTGCAGGCGCCCTTGTTGTCGGGCACCTTGCCCGAGATCATCAGATCGTTCCAGGCCTTGGATTTGTCGGAGGCACACCAGGCCTGGCGCACCTTGAGATCGGAATCGGCCGACAGGATCGGCAGCGTGAAGGTGTAGATGGTCACGTCCGGCATGCTGACCAGATCCTTGCGCAGAGTGCGGCAATAGCCGCAGTTGGGATCCTCGAAGACCGCAACGCGGCGGGTGCCCTTGCCATTGACCTGCTTGATCGCAATGGCGAGCGGCAGATCCTTGAACTTGATGGCGGTGAGCTCATCGATGCGTTCCTGGGTCAGGTTGCGGCTGGTCTTCAGGTCGATGAGCTGGCCCTCGACAAAGGCATGCATCGCTTTTTCATCGACATAGATCAGATCGGTGTTGACCTGCACTTCCCAGATGCCGGGAACCGGAGAGCGGCGCGTGTTCTCGACCTTGTAGCGGCCCTGCAGCCAGGTCTCGACCGCTGCCTTGATCTGCGGTGCCGGATCGGCGTCGGACGCGGCGGCGATCGGTGCGACGCCCGACAGCATCAGCACGAGCGCAATCACCGGCACACTGCGCGACAGCAAATGGCTGAAGCGCGAGAAACGGGATGCAAAAAGCACAGACATGATGGTCATGAAGGTTCCTGATTCGGCTTGATTTTCTGCGTGATCATTGCACAGCGCGAGCGATCAGCAAGCGCCGAGCCAAACCCGAACTTGCCACAGCCCGCCAACCGAGATCGCGCAATCCGACGAGCGGCGCGGGCAGCGGCCCGAACGCACGCTGCAGCGCATCGGTTGTGGTCTGAACCAGCGAAACCGCTTCGACTCGGGCGCGCTCATAGCGTCGCCACAGCAGTTCATCGGCGAGATCACGGTAAAACTCGCGACCCTTGAGCACGTCGAGCATTTGCCTGACATCACCGAAGCCAATGTTCATGCCCTGCCCTGCCAGCGGATGAATCGCATGCGCGGCATCGCCGATCAGCACCAGCCTGGGCGCAATCAGGCGCGGCACCTTGATCAGGCGAAGCGCGAATGAATGGGCGGGGGTGATCAGATTCAGTTCACCCAGCATCTGATTCGACTCACGGGTCACCCGCGCGGCGAGCTGTTCGCCGGTCATCGCCGACAACTCATCTGCAAGCCCGGTGGGGGCCGACCAGACCATGCTGGTGCGCCCCCGATCGGGCGAGACGGGGGGCAGGGGCAGGAGTGCCAGCACGCCCAGATCTGGGCCGAACCACTGATAGGCGGTGTCGGCATGAGGCCGGCTGGACTCGAAATTGGCGACCACCGCGCGCTGGGGATAGTCAGACACCCTGGCCTCGATGCCGGCGAGCGTACGCAAGGTGGAGTCGGCGCCATCGGCGGCCACCGCCAGCTTCGCAACCAGCGACTGGCCAGAGCCCAGGCCGAGCCGGATTCGGCCGGCGGGGCCCTTGCCTTCGCAGCTCATGTCGGTGACCGTGTCGTCGATCGTGGCCACGCCGGCAAATCGCAGCGCAGCCTCGAGCGTTGTCATCAGCGTGCGGTTTTCGATGATGAAGGCCAGCGCTTCGACCTGTCCGCGATAGGCATCGAGATGCAGTTCGGGGGCATCGGCTTGTTGTCCGGCATAGACGCGCATATCGTAGACCGGCGTGATGCGTTCTTGGGGCAGCGCATCCCAGATGCGCAGGCTGCGCAGCAGGTCGCGGGTGCCGGGCGACAGGGCGAAAACCCGGCTGTCCCAGTCGGTGTGCCTGGTTGGCGTGGCCGACGCAGGTCCGACCCAAGCAACCCGCAAGCCAGCCTGCGACAGCCCGAGCGCGGCAGCGGCGCCGACCGCACCGCGGCCGGCCACGACGACATCGAAGGGTCCGCTGGCGCTCACGATCAGGTTTTCAGCAAGGGATGTGCAGGATGCCGGCTACGCATGGTTTGTCGAGCATACAGGGATCGGCTATGATCGCCGGCTCGTGTCTGGCAAGCGGATGTCGCCTGTCCTGTCGATACGACGTGGCCAAGTAGCTCAGTCGGTAGAGCAGCGGATTGAAAATCCGCGTGTCGGTGGTTCGATTCCGCCCTTGGCCACCATATATATCAACGGCTTGCATGTGTTCGCTCACTGCAAGCCGTTTTGCTTTGTGTGGTTCCTGACTGATTGCGCGACCTCAGCGCGGCCGATCACCCTTGACCGTCACCCGGTTGCCATAGCGCCGCTGCGGCCAGTAGTCCCACATGGCTCGGTGCTGTGCACTTCGGTTGTCCCAGAAGGCCACGCTGTTGGGCTGCCAGCGAAAACGGCATTGAAAGAGCGGGTTGGCCGCATGCTCGAAGAGGTAGGCGAGGATCGCGTCACTCTCATCGACCGGGATGCCCTGAATGCCGCGGGTAAAACCCCGATTCACGAAAAGCGCTTTTTTTCCGCTCACCGGATGAGTCCGGATGACCGGATGAGCCGCCCGAGGATAGGCCGGCTTGTCCTGCACACCGAAATTGGCATAAGTGCCGCGATAGTTGAGCTCACCGTCATGCACGGCGACCAGACCATCAAGGTAGGTTTTCATGCGATCTGACAGCGCCTCGTAAGCCGCAAACATGTTGGCAAACAGCGTGTCGCCGCCCTGCGCGGGGCATTCCTTGATGTAAAGGATGCTCCCCAGAGGGGGCTCGTCGTCGCATGAGACGTCCGAATGCCAGCCTTCGCCGTTGGCGCGAGGGCTGTCCTTGTCAGCCGTGATGATCATGAGTTCGGGCATGCCTGGCTCGTGAGGCGCAGCCGGGTGCAAGTGCAGCGGGCCGAAGTGGCGGCCAAAATTAAGGTGCTGTGCAGGTGTCATGTGCTGGTCGCGAAAAAAGACCACGCAGTGTCTGACCAGCGCACGTTCGATTTCCTCCAGCTGAAGGGGCGTGGGCGCAGCCAGATCCACGCCCCCGATCTCGGCCCCGATCACCGGCGTGAGCGGCTCGACAGTGATCGTCGTGTAGGGCTGCGCCGCCTCAACCAGATGGCGAATGCGCGGGCCCTTCTTTTTTAATTCAAGACTGTTCGCCAGCATGATTGTCTCCGTTGCAAGGGTTCAACTTTAGGATACCCGCGGCAGGCCCAGCTCGCCCAGCAAGGCAAGGGTATCGGTCCATTCGCGATCCAGATATCGCTTGGCATCAACATAGCCGCGAAACGCTGCGCGGTTGCCGGATTTCACGACCAGTTCCTGCCATCCTGCCGAGTCCGACACTTTTCGCAGCGCCGCCTCCCAGTAGCGAATCTGATCGACCGTCACGGCCTGCGGCAGGCAGACCCCGTTGTAGGAAACATAGTCTGCTGCCACCCCTTGTTCGCGCCAGGTCGGCACCTCGGAAAGCCAGCCCCCTGATGCCCTCGCGGGACTGACGACCGCCAGTGCGCGGATTTTTTCGCGATGCGGCTGAATTGCCGGGGCGGTCGCTGAGACGACATCAATGTGCTCACCCACCAGCGCAGCCATCGAGTCGGCTGACGAGCGAAACGGCACGATCGTCAGTCCCTTGACATCGACGCCCGCCGTGCGAAGCGGCTTGGCGATCGCCAGATGGGTGCTCGATCCGGGCGCTGAGGCGACCCCGATACGCAACAGGCCCGGGTCCTGTTTGAGCACATCGACCAGATCCCGCACACGACGATATCGGGACGATGCGTTGACGACGACGAAGGTACTTTCCTCCACAAGGGTCGCGACCGGCGGGAAATCCCGCACGTCCGCTTTGAGCGCGCCGCCGGCGGCAGCGGCAATACTGCCAGTGTGAAAGGTGGTCAGCCAGTGTGCATCGCCACGGTTGCGCATGAGGGTCTGCAGGGCCAGCAGACCGGCTGCACCAGGCTTGTTTTCCACGATGATCGTCTGACCGTTGAGCAGTCCCATTGCTTCAAGATTGCGCGCGATCGTTCGGGCATACAGGTCTACTGATCCGCCTGGTGAGACGCCCAGTGTCCAGGTGATGGGTCGTGTCGGCTTCCAATCGGCTCGCGCGGGTGTTGGCAGAATCAATGCTGCCGCAGCAGCGCTCGATGCGATCAGGCTACGACGTCGAGTCTGACTGATTGCTTGCTTCGTGCAGGTTGAGATCACATTTCCTCCAGGGTGGCCCTTTTCGCTGCAAATTTCAGGCGGCGCTGACATCTGCGACGAAAATGATGTACGAACGATACCCAGATTGCATAGAGCAGGCGTTCCAATTCGTTCCGTCGATGCGTCTTGCGTGAGCGAGGTAGCAATGCCTGCGACTGAACACATTCCGCCTTCTCAGGACGCCGCACCGGGCGCCATTGGCTCCCACTCAGGGCCCAAGGGTGCCCGAACCGTCAGCGGTGCGCCGCCGTCAGGATGCGGCACGGTCAGTGTGGCCGCATGCAGCCATAAGCGCGTCATCCCCAGCCAGGCTGCCACGGCGCGATTGTGTGCGCCCTTACCGTAGGTGCTGTCGCCGACCAGCGGATGGCCGATGTGCTTGAAGTGACGACGGATCTGATGGCGGCGTCCGGTCTCGGGTGTCATCTCGACCAGGGCATAGCGAGCACTCGCATGGCGCGTATCGACACTGAAGGGCCATTCAAAACAGGCGCGCAGCCGCCAGCGGGTTCGCGCGGCCCGCATGAGCTGACCGGCAGACGGACGTTCCGGGTCGCGTGCCAGGGGATGCTCGATCAGGCCATCCGCCGGCGGCCAGCCACGCACCAGCGCCAGATAATGTTTGGTGACCGCGCCTGACTCGAATGCAGCGCCCAGCACCCGAGCCGCCTCGGCGTCTCGCGCCATGACCAGCGCGCCCGAGGTACCTTTATCGAGCCGATGGACCGGAAACAGGCGCCGGCCGGTTTCATGCAGCAAGCGCGCATGCACGGTATCCGACTCATGCGCATCAAGCGCACTGCGATGAACCAGCAGCCCTGCGGGCTTGTCGATGACGAGCAGGCGATCGTCATCGTGCAAGCGGCGCAAGGGCCGTGGATCAGCAGGCATCAGGCCGGCTTGACCTGCACCGACGCTTTGGTCAGCGCCTTTCGCAGGGCCTGCACGAAGGGCACAGCCGTCGGCTTGTCGCCGTGGATGCACACCGTGTCGGCCTGTACCTTGACCGTCGTGCCATCGACCGCCACCACCGTGCCTTTGCCGACCATGCTCAACACTTGCGCCACCGATTCGGACTCATCGGTGATGAGGGCATCGGGCCGGGTGCGCGGCGTCAAGCTGCCGTCGGGCATATAGCGGCGGTCGGCAAACACTTCGCAGCGCACGGTCAGACCCGCCTCGCGCGCCAGCGTCTCCATGAGGCTGCCGGCGAGCACGTAGATCTGCACCTCATCGCCCAGCGCCCTGACCGCTCGAACCAGACCGCGTGACAGCGCCGCGTCCTTGGCCGCCATGTTGTAGAGCGCGCCATGCGCCTTCAGGTGGTGCAGTCGCCCGCCGGCCGCCTCAGCGAAGGCCCGCACGGCGCCGGCCTGATACAGCGCCATCTGATAGACCTCTTCTTCGGTGACCTGCATGCTGCGCCGGCCGAAGCCCTGGAGGTCGGGCAGGCCGGGGTGGGCGCCAATGGCCACGCCATGCTTGAGGGCCAGACCGACGGTGGCGGCGATCGTGCCCGGGTCGCCTGCATGAAACCCGCAGGCGATGTTCGCTGACGTGATCCATGGCATCAGGGCCTCGTCGCTGCCCATATGCCAGGCGCCGAAGCTTTCGCCCATGTCGGCGTTGAGATCGATCGAGTGAACGGTCATTGCGGCCTTCCTTGTTCGCTTGGGTGAGTGACTTGGACAGGGTCGGACGGGTCGCCGCACGCTTGCCGAACTGCTCGCAGGCGCAGCGTGAACTCGCGGACCTGCTGCTGCGCCAGGCGGTCGGCCTCCTCCAGGCCGATGAGATGCAGGCGGACCCGACAGCCCGCACCAGCCTGAGCCAGCAGTGGCGCGGCCGCACTGGCCACTTCCAGCACCCGAGGATAGCCGCCGGTGGTCTGGTGCTCTGCCAGCAGGATCACCGGCTCACCGGCAGGTGGCAACTGCACCGTCCCGACACTGACCGGCTCGCTGGCCAGTTGCGGCAAGGCTCGGGTGTCGAGCGGCTGACCATGCAGACGCAGCCCCTGTCGGTTGCTCTGGGGACCGACGGTCCAGGTCTGGCCCAGCAAGGCATCGCGCGCCTGGCTCGACAAGGCGCCGAAATGGCGGCCGGCAAGCACCGGCAGCGCAATGATCGGCCATCCCCGAGGCAGTGGGTCGGCTATCAGCCAAGCCGGCCATGCGCGCCGAGACAAGGCCGGCGCGGTGCCAAGAACCGCTTCAGCGCGTTGCCGCGCCAGTGATTCGGCATCATCAACCAGCTCAAGCCGGTCGCCTGCCAGCATTCGACCGGGCCCGAGGTTTGCGGCCAGATGCGCGCTACGACTGTCCAGCACCTGCGGCAGCGACAGGCCGCCTGCCACCGCGAGCCAGCTGCGCCAGCCCAACTCCGGGGCCTGCCATCGCAACACGCTTCCTGCTGCGACAAAAACCGGGCGGTGGGTGGGCACCGACACGCCCCTATCGCTGGCGCTGGCCTTGGTGCTGTCCTTGGCCTCGCGCCGGATGATGCGGTGGTGCGCCCCGACGCAGGCAATCCAGGCATCACAGAAAAACCGCAGTTCAGGGCCCGGCCCGGTCAACTCCAGCACCGCCTCATCAATCGCATTGCCGACCAGGGCGTTGGCCAGGGCCATGGCATCGCGATCCATCGCCCCGCCACGCGACAGTGCCATCGCAGCCTGACCGGGGCGTCCCCCATCCTGCACGCTGTCGAGCAGGCCGGGTTTGATCACCTCAATGATTGAGGCCCCTGCTTGCCCGCGGCTCATCGCCGAGCCCAGAGCCGATCGAACTGCGCTTTGTCGATGGGTTCGAAACGGATCGTGTCGCCCTCGGTCATGAGCGCAGGCGGCGACCGATCGGGATTGAACAGGCGCAAGGGGCAGCGGCCAATCAGGTGCCAGCCACCTGCGGTGGGGCTGGGATAGATCGCAGACTGCAGGCCTGCGATGGCGATACCGCCTTCAGGCACACGCGGCCGGGGCACGGTTCTGCGATCGAGTTTGAGTCGCGGATCCAGGCCACCGAGATAGGCAAAGCCAGGCATGAAACCGACCACCTCCGCAGTGTAGGGACGGGCGCTGTGCCGCTGCACCACCTCGGCGGTCGTCAGGCCGGTGGCTGCAGCCACCTCGTCCAGATCGGGCGCCATCGATGGGTCGTAGCAGGCTGGAAACACCACTTCGCGACCGGCGGGCGCCTCCCAGTCAAGCGCCTGCGGTGCAATCTGATCAAGCCAGCGCAGCGCCTCGGCACGGTATTTCGCACGATGCTCAAACGCCGCACCCGTGGCAAGCCGAATCGCAAGCGTGCGGACACCGGCAACCACCTCGATCGCGAAAGCTTCGGGCGATTCGCGCAAACGCGCGGCCAGGGCCCGGGCGGCGGTATTTGCCTTGGCATGAGTGCCCCAGTCGACCATCACCCACGCGTCGCCGCAGGCCTGCAACTGAACGCGTTGCGGTGCCGCAGCGATTGCCAGGCGAGCCGTGAAGGGCCGCTCGGATGCGGGCGAATCGGGTTGACCTGAGTCGGAGGCGGTACGGTTCATGGCCGATGAAGTCGAGGTCACCGATGTTGGTGACAGGCAAATGCGGCAGCGCAAGTATGGCCCACGCGCAGCCGGGCTGCTGCCCTGATCCTCTGCTTGGCAGCCCGACTGGCGCTCCGGTGTCGAGCCGATTCTGTGGATCGACAAATCGGCGCCGTTGAATTCCTCTTCCCGATCGAGCCTCAGGCCGAGCACGTCGTCGATGCGCCAGCGGTTCTGGGTCAGCGTGAACATCGAGGTGAACAGAAGGCCGGCGATCCCAGAAGGCCGGCGATCCAGTACACTCGCGCCACACCCGAACGATCGGGGTTCAGACACACAAACCGTGTCAAGACAAGGAGACTCCCAGATGCAACGCAGAACCGCTCTTCGCGCGATCGCCGCTGCTGCGGCCGCCGCGAGCCTGCCAGCAGCCAATGCCCAGGGCAAATGGCCCGCACGTGAAATCACGCTGATCAACCCGAACGCAGCCGGGGCGTCCACCGACCTCACCGCGCGCATCATCGCGCAGGCCCTTGAGAAGCGCCTGCAAGGCACGGTGATCGTCAAGAACGTCGTGGGCGGGGCAGGCGCATTGGGCGCCAGCACGCTGGCCAGCGCTGCGCCTGACGGCTACACCATGGGCATGGCCGCCATCTCCAGCCACATCACTGTGCCTGCTGCCATGGAGGTCAAGTACAACGCCTGGGATGGCTTTGACATCATCGGCCAGGTAGCGGAGCTGCGCTACGGCATTGCCGTCGGCGAGGGCTCCTCGATCAAGTCGATTGACGATCTGGTCGCTGAAGGCAAGAAGCGACTTGTGACCTACGGCTCGAACAACATCACCAACGTCGTCGCGATGTTTCAACTGGCCAAGATCACTGGCGCACGCTTTCGCTGGGTTGTCTTCAGTGGTGGTCTCGAGGCGGTGAGCCAGTGTGTGGGCGGTCACGTGGACGCGGTGATCCAGACCGTGGCCGAGATGCGCCCGCAGATCGATGCCGGCAAGCTGCGTTTTCTGGCGGCAGCCGGCCCGGCACGCTGGCCCGACTATCCGGATGTGAAGAACCTCAAGGAGTTGGGCTATAACGCCATGACCCGCGGCCCCTTTGGCTACGCCTATCCGGTCGGCGTGGACCCGGCGATCAAGAGCCGCGTGGATGCCGCGCTGGCCGACTGCATGAAAGACGCATCAGTGACCGATCAGATTGCAAAGCTTGGCATCGAGCCGACCTGGCGCAGCGGCCCCGACTACAAGGCCTACCTCAAAAGCATTGAGACCGACCTGATGCCGATCCTTCTGGAAACCGGCATGGCCAAAAAGCGCTGATGGCTAACGACGCGGATCAGGGTGCTGCGGTGGCCCTGCCCGGCAAGACGCGGGCCGGTCAGGGCACTCGACTGGCAACGCTCGCCTTGCTCGCCGCGGCGCTGGTCGGGCTTTGGCAGGCCTGGGGGCTGGAGCGCTGGGCCATCGACGGCCCGGGCGCCGGCCTGTGGCCGATGATTGTGGCCAGTGTGTGCGTGGCCCTGGCGGTCATCGTGCTGATCTGGCCTGGCCCTGCCGGGACAACAGAAGAGGGCGATACCGACACGATCGACACGCGCGAACTGGTGCGCACGCGATCAACCTTCAACCTGTATTGCCTCGCGCTCATTGTGCTGGCTGTGGGTGCGGCTTACGGCGGATTTGTGCTGACTTCGCTGACCGTCTCGATCCTGCTGGTGCGCTTTGCAGAGGGCCGATCATGGGGTGCCGCCCTGCTCTACGGCGTGGGTGCCGCCCTCATCGGCCTGGTGTGTTTTGCCTGGCTCTTGCGTGTCGATCTGCCAACCGGCCCCATCGAACGCGCTTTCCTTGCACTCGTGCGCTGAGCGGCTGCCCCGATGGACGCGCTGCTGAACGGCTTTTCGATTGTCCTGTCCGGCGAGAACCTGATGTATTGCTTCATCGGGGCATTCCTCGGCACGGTCGTGGGCATTTTGCCGGGACTCGGGCCGCTCACCACCATCGCCATCCTGTTGCCGATCACATTCAAGATGGATGTGACCTCGGCAATCATCATGCTCTCGGGCATCTACTACGGCGTCGCCTACGGTGGGACGGTCACCTCTGTCCTGATGCGCATTCCGGGCGAGGCGTCCTCGGTGGTCACTTGCCTCGATGGCTACGAGATGGCACGCAAGGGCAGAGCCGGGCCGGCACTCTTCATCGCAGCCGTTGGTTCTTTCGTGGCCGGCACGCTGGGTGTGATCGCGATCACTTTTCTGTCGCCGCCGCTGGCCAAAATGGTGCTGGCCTTCGGGCCGTCCGAATACGCCATGATGATGCTGGCGGGCCTGTCGATGGTCACCTACATGTCAGGCGGCTCGCTGCCGCGGGCATTGCTGATGGCCGCGTTCGGTCTGCTGCTGGGCACCATCGGACTGGATCCGATGAACATGACGCCGCGACTGACCTTCGACATTCTCACGCTGTCCGATGGGGTCAATCTGGTGCCGCTGGCGATTGGCCTCTTCGGCCTGTCCGAGGTGCTGTTCATGGCACGTCGGGATGAAAGCGAACTGACGATCCTCGCGCCACCCAAGGGCATGGCGGCTTTTTTGCCGACCGCCGAGGAAGCGCGTCGATCAGTCGGCCCTGTGGGTCGGGGCACGGTCCTGGGGTTTCTGGTCGGGCTGCTGCCTGGCGGCGGCGCGGTCATTGCGTCCTTTCTGTCGTATGCGGTGGAACGCAAGCTGTCACGCAACCCGGAGGAATTCGGCAAGGGTGCGGTCGAAGGTCTCGCAGGACCCGAAGCAGCCAATAATGCCGGGACCACCGGCGCCTTCGTGCCGCTTCTTTGCATGGGCATTCCTGCCAATGCGATTACCGCCCTGCTGCTTGGCGCTTTCATGATTCACGGCGTCGCGCCAGGCCCGCAAATCCTGGAACGCGCGCCGGAAGTGTTCTGGGGGGTTGTGGCCAGCATGTATATCGGCAACATCATGCTGCTGGTGCTGAACCTGCCGCTGATCGGCATGTTCGTGAAGATTCTCGACATTCCGAGGGTCTATCTGACGCCGATGATCCTGCTGGTGTGCCTGATCGGCGTGTATTCAAACAGCGGGAACCCGGCCGATGTCGTGGTGGCCGTGGTCTTCGGGTTCGTGGGCTACTACCTGCGCCGACACGGTTTTGACCTGGGCATCGTCATTCTGGCCTATGTGCTGGGGCCGATTTTTGAACGCTCGGTACGACAGGCGCTGTCGATCTCCGATGGCGACCCGATGATCTTTCTTCACAGCAAGCTGTCGATTGGCTTTGCGCTGGCCGCGGCGGTCATTTTGATCGCTGGTTTATGGCCCAAACGCGCAGCGGTGGCCAAGGCCTGATTCGACCCAGGGCGCAAGCGGATCGTGGTGTGCACCCCGACCCGCTCTGAAAACACCTCAGCGCGGTGCCATGCGAATGGCGCCGTCCAGGCGGATGCACTGGCCATTGAAATAGGAATTGCGTGCCAGCTCCATCGCCAGACTCGCGAATTCCTCGGGCTTGCCCAGCCGCTTGGGGAACGGCACCGAGGCACTCAGGCTGTTGAGGACCTGTGGCGTAGCGCCCATCATCAGCGGCGTGGCAAAGATGCCAGGCATGATCGAATTGACACGGATGCCGATGTCCGAAAAATCACGGGCCATCGGCAGCACCAGGCCGTTGACGCCTGCTTTGGCTGAGGCGTAGATCACCTGACCGATCTGACCGTCCTGCGCGGCCACCGAGGCCGTCAGCGTGATGCTGCCGCGCTCGCCGTCTTCAAGCGGCGCCAGTGTGGCCATGCCCTCGGCCGACAACGAGGCCAGGCGATAGCTTGCAATCAGCACGCCCTGCACACCGGCCTCGTAATCGGTGGTGGACAGTCGCTTGAGACTGCCGGACGCCTTGTCGAAGGCGAGCGTCTTGCCGCGCCGCGAGGTCATCGCGCAATGCACCAGAATGCGCTCCTGACGATGAGCGGCACGGGCTTTCGCAAAGCCTTCGATCACGCTTTCTTCGCTGTTGATGTCGACTCGGCAGAACAGGCCACCGATGGCCTTCGCGACTTCTGCACCGCGGGCTTCGTTGACATCAAAGATCGCCACCTTGACGCCGGCTGCGGCCAGCGCCTGCGCGGTGGCCTGGCCCAGACCTGAAGCACCGCCGGTCACGACTGCGGGGGTTGATGCATCGACTTTCATCGCTTTGTCTCCTGCCTTGTGAGTTCTGTGAATACCGCTGAAAACCTGTCGATCGGCGAATGCGCCAATGACGGCTGTGACGATTCTATCGTGGCGACCTGAGGCACCATCCCGAATTCGAACCGCATCGGTTTTGCGGCATGGCGAACCAACGGTAAGGTCGCATACCTGACCATGTCACACTGACATCCACACAACCGACCCTCCGGAGACGACGATGACCCTGCGTCGCAAGGCCTGCATTGCAGGTGCCTATGAACACCCGACCCGAAAGGCACCCGACAAGACCGTCGCCCAACTGCATGCCGAGTGCGCCCGCGGCGCGCTCGCTGATGCCGGCCTGACCATGGCAGATGTCGACGGCTATTTCTGCGCCGGCGATGCCCCCGGCATGGGCGCGGTCAACATGCTCGATTACCTCGGGCTGATCAACGTGCGTTATGTCGACTCGACCGAAACCGGCGGCTCGTCCTATCTGCTGCATGTGGCTCATGCGGCTGCCGCGATTGCCGCCGGCAAGTGCAATGTCGCGCTCATTACACTTGCCGGTCGGCCCCGCAGCGAGGGCTCGAGCGGTGTCGCACCGCGCGCGGTCGTCCCGAATGTGCCCGATGCGCCCTGGGAGTCGCTTTTCAGCCCGGTCACCGTCAACATGTATGCGCTGGTTGCCGCGCGCCACATGTATCAGTTCGGCACCACCTCCGAGCAGCTCGCCTGGATCAAGGTCGCCGCTGCAGCCCACGCACAGCACAATCCGCACGCGATGCTGCGCGATCCGGTCACGGTGCAGGAGGTGCTCGATTCGCCGATGATTTCCGATCCGCTGCACAAGCTCGACTGCTGTGTGGTCAGCGACGGCGGCGGCGCGCTGGTGGTCACGCGACCCGAGATCGCGCGGTCCCTCAAGCGCCCGGTCATCAACCTTTTGGGCGCAGGCGAAGCGGTCAAAGGCCAGCTCGGCGGGCAGGTCGATCTGAGCTGGTCGGCCGCAGCATTGTCGGGCCCCAAGGCCTTCGAAGAAGCCGGCGTCAAGCCCGCTGACATTCAATACGCCTCGATCTACGACAGCTTCACGATCACGGTGCTCATGCAACTTGAAGACCTGGGCTTTTGCGCGAAAGGCCAGGGCGGCAAGTTCGTCGCCGACGGCAACCTGATTTCGGGTGTCGGCAAGCTGCCCTTCAATACCGACGGCGGCGGTCTGTGCAACAACCATCCCGCCAATCGCGGCGGTATCACCAAGGTGATCGAAGCGGTGCGTCAGCTGCGCGGCGAAGCCCATGCCAAGGTGCAGGTGCCGAATTGCACGCTGGCACTGGCGCAGGGCATCGGCGGATTGCTCGGCTCGCGCCACGGTTCCGGAACCCTGATCCTCGAGAGGGCATGACCATGAGCACGATGAGCCAGGACCGCCCGCTGGGCGCAACCATCACCGATGCCGCGACCGAACCCTTCTGGGCAGCGGCAAAAGAAGGCGTGCTGAAATTTCGACGCTGCAGCGCATGTGCCAAACCCAACTGGTATCCGCGCGCGGTCTGCCCCTATTGCTTCGGCGACACCGACTGGGAAGCCAGCAAAGGCACCGGCGAGATCTACAGCGTGAGCGTGACTCGCCGGGCAGGCCCCATACCCTATGCGATCGCCTATGTCAGGCTTGACGAGGGCGTGACCATGCTGACCAACATCACCGATTGCGATCTCGATGCTCTGAAAATCGGTCAGCGTGTGAAGCTGGTTTTCAAACCCACAGAAGACGGCAACCATCTGCCGATGTTCACGCCGGTTTGAGTCGCAGCCAGGGGATTTGTCCCCGCGCCTGTCGGGCACGGTTAACATCGGGCCCTTTTCCACTCGGGAGGCGAGCATGGGCCTGAGTCATCGTCGCGGTTTGATCATCGGCGGGGCCGCTGCGGCGGCGGCCGCAGCAGGTGGCTATTTCGCCTGGACATCTCGTCAGGCAAAGCCCGCATCCACCAGGCCGGCGGTGCGTCTGGGCAACGGCAGCGACGGCCCGAAAGGCATGGCCTGGGTACCCGGCGGCGAATTCCTGATGGGCAGCGATCACAAGCTTGCTCAGGCCAATGAGCGGCCCACGCACCGGGTGACAGTGGCCGGCTTCTGGATGGACACCACGCATGTCACCAATGACCAGTTTGCCGAATTCATCAAGGCCACCGCTTACCGCACGACCGCCGAGAAGGCACCCGACTGGGAGACCCTGAAGGTGCAGTTGCCACCGGGCACACCACAGCCGCCGGCATCGGCGCTGGTACCCGGCGCGATGGTCTTCACCGGAACCAGCCGGCCGGTCAGGCTCGATGACTACTCGCAGTGGTGGGCCTATGTGCCCGGCGCCAACTGGCAGCGGCCCTTCGGCCCGGATAGCAACATCACCGGCAAGGGGGACCATCCGGTGGTACAGGTGAGTTATGAAGACGCGCTGGCCTATGCCAAATGGGCCGGCAAGCGGCTGCCGACCGAAGCCGAATGGGAGTTTGCCGCGCGTGGCGGCCTCGATCAGGCCACCTATGCCTGGGGTGATCAGTTTGAGCCCGAAGGCAAGATGCTCGCCAATATCTGGGATGTGAAGGCCAAGCCCTTCCCGGTGATCAGCGCCAAGGCAGGCGGCGCCACCGGCACCACACCGGTCGCGACCTTTCCCCAGAACGGCTATGGCCTCTTCGATATGACCGGCAATGCCTGGCAATGGGTGGCCGACTGGTATCGCGCCGATTACTTCACGCAACAGGCAAGCAGTGCCGGCAACCGGCCGATCGCCGATCCGAAGGGGCCGCAGGACTCCTTCGATCCGGCCGATCCGGGCGTGCCGCCGAACGCGCCCAAACGCGTGATCCGCGGCGGATCGTTCCTGTGCAACGAGGACTACTGCATGTCGTATCGGCCGAGTGCCCGGCGAGGCACCGATCCCTACAACCCGATGTCGCACATCGGATTCAGGTTGGCCAGGTCGGCCTGAACGCCGCGGATTTGCGGCAAGCGATCGACTGCTGCGAGCAGCGTCTCAGACCGCGATGCCCTCGACTGCCCTCGGCTTCTCGAGCCCGTTCAGGCACCTGATGTTGCCCTGCGCCATCTTGGCCTTCATCAGACCGATATTGACCGCCACCTCGGATTCCAAATAGACCTGCCTGTGGTGCAGGTGGTAGAGCAGACAGGCGTGCTTGACGTTGCGCAGTTCGAGGCCATGTTTGATCAGTCGCCACTCGATATCGGTGTCCTCACCGATCCCGGCCCGCACATAGTCTTCGTCAAAGCCGTTGAGTTCGAGAAGATGGGTTTTCAGGATGCCCCAGTTGCATCCCCAGATCGCTGACTCGCGAGGCGTCTTCTTCAGCCAGGGCAGATAGAGCGCGCACTCGATCTTCTTTGAACCCGACAGCATGATGTCGATCAGCGACGGCGGACTGGGGCAGCGACCCTCAAGCAGTCTGCGGCTGATCGACGCCGACAGCATCACACGTCGACCATGCAGCGCTACGCCCGGAGCCGCGTGGCGTCGATAGGATTCGATGAACCGAGGATGGGGAATGCAGTCACCGTCGATGAAGACGATGAAGTCGCCTTGCGACGCACGGATGCCTTCGTTCAGAACCTTGTTCTTTCGAAAACCCTCATCGGGCTGCGACACATGCTGCAGGACAAACTTTGCCCGGTTGAGCCAGGCGGCCACGCAGTCGCTGATCGATGGGTCCTGATCGTCTTCGCATACGACGACTTCAAAGTGGGTATCGGTCTGCCGATTGAAGGCGTCGAGAATCAGCTCGAGGTTTTCGCGCTTTTTGTAGACCGACACCAATACCGACACTGGCAGGCTCATGATCCGACCGATTTCAACAGGACACAGAACTGGGATTCACAAATGATTACACGAGTGGGGCTCGGGTCAGAACCGATCCGGAATCTTGCAATTTATCCCGATCAGTCACACCCTTGGCGGCTACCCCACCAGACTTAGCCAGTGCCACGCACCGGCCGCCATAAGGAATTGAACGATGAGTGATCCAAGGGTTTGCGTTGTGACCGGTTCATCAGCCGGTATCGGTGCGGCCACCGCCCGCCTTTTCGCGAGCAAGGGCTGGCGCGTGGTGATCAACTATTCGCGCGACCCGGTTCCGGCTCAGGAAGTGGCCAAGGCCTGCCAGGCACTCGGCGCCGAAACCATGACAGTCAAGTGCAATGTCGCAAGCGACGAAGGCTGCCGCGCCTTGGCACAGGAAGTCGAAAAGCGCTGGGGCCGGGTCGACGTGCTGGTCAACAATGCCGGCACCACCCGCTTCGTCGACATCAAGAACCTCGACGGCCTGTCGGCTGAAGACTTCCATTCGATCTACGACGTCAATGTGATCGGCGCCTACCAGATGACCCGCGCGCTCTTGCCGATGCTCAAGCGCCATCCTGTGACCGGCGAGGTCAATGTCTCCTCGATCGCCTCGATGATGGGCACCGGCTCGTCGATCGCCTATATGGCATCGAAGGGCGCTCTCAATGCCATGACCTTCGGTCTGGCGCGCGCGCTGGGCCCGGATGTTCGGGTCAATGCGATCGCGCCCGGACTGGTCGATTCAGACTGGCTGCGTACCGGGCTGGGCGCCGACCGTTTCGATGCGTCGGTAAAGTCCTACAAATCGCGATCCGCGCTGGCCCAGGTCATCGACCCGGAAGATATCGCCAGGACGGCCTGGTATCTGGGCGTGGAAGCGACAAAGACCACCGGTGAAGTCTTGCTGGTCGATGCCGGGTTGCGCATCACCCGGGCCTGACGATCAGCCTTTCTTGGCGTAAGCGGTGCACCAGGCTCCTGCAGCCACCAGCTTGCCGGCAAACAGAGGGCAGCCGCCCGAGGCATCGCCGGCTTTACCTTGATAAAGCGCGCAGTTGCTGCACGCAGCACCAGCCTTGAATTTCGGGTCTTTGGAGGTGGCCGCCTTTTCCTTGTAGCCAAGGCCGGTGGCGATCGCATCGGATTCCTTGACCATGGCAGGCTGGGCCCTGACAGCCGTGCCGGCAGCCAGAGCGGCGCAACCGAGGCTGAACTGAACGACAAATTCACGACGTGATGACATGGACGAACTCCAACAATGAGCGAGCCAATCGGCCCGCGGGGGGCAGAGTATAGGCGCTCAGACCTGTTTCAGGCGAGCCGGCCGGCTTGGAAGTCGGCCACCGCCTGGCGGATCTGGTCGGTGGTGTTCATCACGAAGGGGCCGTACTGGACGATTGGCTCGCGCAGGGGCTCACCGGCAATCAGCAGGGCACGCGCATCCTCGGTTGCCCGGATCGCCACCCCATCGGCATCGGCCGCATTGGCCAGAATCGCCATGCGGCCGGCGGGTATGGTCGTGCCTTCGATCTCGAGGGAACCGCGGTAGACATAGACGAAGGCATTGCGCGATGCCGGCAGCGGCTGCGTGAACAGGCTGCCCGCAGGCATCTCGAGGTCGAGATAGAGGGGCTCGGTGCCGGCGCGCAGGACAGCGCCATCGATGCCATGGCTGCGACCCGCAATCACGACCACCCTGACGCCTGCGTCGGTCTGAAAACCCGGCAGGTCGGCGGCGGTGAAATCACGGTACCAGGGCGGGCGCATCTTGTCGGCAGACGGCAGGTTGAGCCAGAGCTGAAAGCCCTCCATCAGGCCATCCTGCTGTTCGGGCAACTCGGAATGAATCACCCCACGCCCGGCAGTCATCCATTGCACGCCGCCGTTTTCGATCAGGCCCTCGTTGCCGGCACTGTCGCGATGACGCATACGGCCTTCGATCATGAAGGTGACGGTCTCGAATCCTCGGTGCGGATGATCGGGAAACCCGGCAAGATAGTCGTCGGGGTTGTCGCTGTGAAAGGCATCAAGCATCAGGAAGGGGTCAAGCCGGCGCTGCAGCGACTGGGTCAGCACCCGGTCGAGTTTGACGCCCGCCCCATCGGAGGTCGGCTGACCGGCCACAAGGCGCTCGACACGCCGTGGCAGGGTCAGGGCGTCGCCCCGGGAAGTCGGAGCGGGCGGTTTCGGCGAAGCAGCGGAGTCGGGGGTCATGTCAGGGCTCATGTCGGGGAGTTCTGGACGCAGGGCCTCGGTCATCAATCGGGAGATTAGCAGGCAAGCCTTCTGCGACAGTCACTTGCCGACCATCCGCCCGTGCTGCCGTTTGGAAGGCACGTGCTGACGCACATCGGTCAGTTCGGCATCCAATCGTGATGGGCCATCGTGTCCGGATCAGGAAACGCATCTTTCGGCGACAAACGGGAGCTTCAACAATGCACAGTTCGAATCGACGCAGCGCCCTGGCGCTCATCACGGGGCTGTTCGCGGCAACAGCCCAGGCACAACCGGCCTCGGGTACTTCCTCAGGGGCTTCCGGCACAACGGCCGGCAGCGGCCGCCTCGAGCGCATCAAGGCAAGCGGCACCCTGCGAGTGTGCATCTGGCCCGACTATTACGGCATCTCGTTTCGCAACCCCAAGAACGGTGAGTTATCGGGTATCGACGAAATGCTGTCGGTGCAATTTGCGCGCGAACTCGGTGTCAAGCCGGTCTATGTCGACACCACTTTTGCGACCTTTACCGACGACCTGCTCGCCGACCGATGCGACATCGCGATGTTCGGGGTGGGTATCACGCCCTCACGCGCTGCCCTGGTGAAGTTTTCCCAGCCCTATCTGCGCAGCGACATTTACGCGGTGACCACCAAGAGCCATCCCTCGCTCAAGACCTGGGACGACATCGACAAACCGGGACGCGTGGTCGCGGTACAGTCAGGCACCTTCATGGAGCCGGTCATGAAAGCCAATCTGAAACAGGCCGAGCTGATCGCGGTCAAGCTGCCCAATACCCGTGAGCGCGAGGTGCAATCGGGCCGCGCGGATGTCTTCATGACCGACTATCCCTACAGCCGCCGGGTGCTCGACAACGCCGACTGGGCTCGCGTTATTCCTCCTGATCGTCCGGTCAACCCGGTCTCCTACGCCTATGCGGTCGCCCCGGGGGATGAGGCCTGGCTGGCGCGCATCGACAGGTTCGTGGTCGACATCAAGCGCGACGGGCGACTCCTCAATGCCGCCAAGGCCTTCAAGCTGGATCCGATCGTGCTGAACCAGTGACAACGTCTGACTTTCAACCGACGGAACGCACCAGCCGCCTCGAGCGGCTGATCGTGCTGGCCGGCATCCTGTGCGCGGTGGTGATCATCGGCGCCACCCTCTCGCACAGCCTGCAGCTGCGCGACGAGATGCGTCTCGACGCGCAGGACAGAGTGAAGACGGTCTCCCGGATCCTGACGCAGGAGGTCAACCGCAGCCTGATGCGAACCCGCGGGCTGCTCGAACAGGTCGATGAGCTGACTGGCGGCCCAATGGCGATCGAGTCTGCCGACTTCACCTCCAGACTCGACGCAATGACCCGCCAGCACTTCCTGCTGCGCGAGGTGGCGATCGTCGACAGCAATGGCCGAATCGTCGCGTCTTCAAACTCCCGCAGCATCGGCCTCGATGTCTCGGGCTATGACTTTGCTGCAGCCGACGCCCGCCAGCGCCTGTTCATCGGGCAACCGAAGGCCGGACGCAGCTTCTCGCGCAGTGCCTCGGGACTCGAAGGCCCGGCTCATGCGGTCGACGGATTCATCACGGTGTCGCGTCCGCTGGGCGGCAACCCTGAAGGTTTACTGGCAGTGGCGGTCATCGGGGCAGACAGCCTGATCGGCGATCTGCGATTCATGGCATCGATGGGGTCGGAAGCCCTGAACCTCTACCGCTATGACGGCAAGTCGCTGGCCTCCAGTGCGGCGCCAGGCATGAAGGACACGCTGGCGCATCCGATCTTCCGGGACTTTCTGCCCAACCTCGAGACCGGCAGTTTCAATCACACCACCAGCGACGGCAACCACTGGCTGGCGCATTTCGCCACCACCGCCGAGTTCCCGGTCGTGGTCGAAGTCTGCTTGCCCGAGGCGCTGGTGGTTGCACGCTGGCAAAAAGAACTGGTGGCACCGCTGTCGATCCTGGCAGCCACGCTGATCGCATTGTTCATCTTTACCCGAACGGCGCAGCAGGCCTTGCGCCAGCGCGCAAACTCGCAGGAGGAGTCGGCCAATCAGGCGCGGCGCCTGCGCAATATCCTCGATTCAGCCGCTGACGCCATCGTCACGGTGGATGTGAACAGCATCGTGCACGAATACAACCGTGCGGCCGAACAGGTCTTTCGAATTCCGGCCGATCAGGCAATCGGCCGGCATGCCTCGGCGCTGCTTTCGCCGGACGAGTCGGTCGGTTATCAGTCACTGGTCGACTATTACCTGCGAACCGGTACGGCCCCCAGGTTTGCAGATGGCCAGAAAATCAAGACCAGGCGCCGTGATGGCACCGAGATGGTGCTGTCTTATGCCATCAGCGAAGTCACCATCAAGGACGAGCGGCTGCTGACCTGCATCTTTCGGGACATCACCAACGAACAGCAGGCCAGTGCGCGATTCAGAACGCTGTTTCAGCGCTCGGGCCAGCCCACCCTGCTGTTTTCCGATGGTGGACTCATCGACTGCAATCAGGCGGCGACCAAGCTGTTCGGCGCCGAGGCCAGGGGGATATTGCTCGGCCTGCGGATCGAGGACCTGGCAGTCAAGGAAATGAACGGAGTGCGCCTGGCCGAGGAGCTCGACAAGGTCAGGCAGATCGCCCGCGAGCGCGGCGCCTGCCGCATGAACTGGGCGGCCCGTACGCTCGACGGCCGCGAAGTCCCGCTCGAGATCACCATGACGCCGATCTATCTGGACAGTGGCGAAGCGATGCTGTTCACCTGCTCGGACATCACCGAGCGGCAACGCTACGAGGATGGCCTGCGTCAGGCGCGCGACGCCGCCGAAGCCGCCGCGAAAGCCAAGTCACGCTTTCTCGCAGTCATGAGCCATGAATTACGCACGCCGATGACCGGCATCCTGGGGATGATCGAACTGCTGGAAGAAACCTCGCTGCCCGCGGTGCAGCAGCGCCAGGTCGGGATCCTCAACAAATCGGCCAGCGCGCTGATGTCGGTGCTCAACGACATTCTCGATTATTCGAAGATCGAGGCCGGTCGCCTCGAACTCGAACAGATCGACTTCGATCCAGCTCAGATCGTTCGCGAGGTGATCGACGCGCTTGGTCATGCGGCGACTCGACGCCAGAACACCCTGCAGGCCCACTGGGGCGACACACCGCTGCCGCTTCTGCATGGTGATCCGACACGGGTCAAGCAGGTGCTCTTCAATCTGGTGGGCAATGCGGTCAAGTTCACCGAACACGGTTCGATCGTGGTTCATGTGGCGGCGCGGCCGCCTCGGGCCGACGGTCAGGTGGCGATTCAGATCGAGGTCCGCGACACTGGCATCGGCATCGCGGCCGAGGTGCAGCAGACCCTCTTTCAGCCCTTCCAGCAGGCCGATACCTCGACCACGCGACGCTTCGGCGGAACCGGCCTTGGGCTGGCGATCTGCCGGCATCTGGTCGATGCGATGAATGGCAGGATCAGCGTAGAAAGCGAAGTCGGGAAGGGCTCGGTCTTTCGCGTCGAACTCGAACTTGCCCGGGCCAATGGCGTGATGGCAACCGTCCCGAAGGCCCTCGCCCCGGATACCACTGGGCGGGTGC
>Ga0164292_10000777_pt1 | contig 25431 bp, 22 predicted proteins | sample GEODES117metaG_FD_111486 | JGI IMG/M metagenome (GOLD analysis project Ga0164292, IMG submission 111486) | Eutrophic lake water microbial communities from Lake Mendota, Wisconsin, USA - GEODES117 metaG | ecosystem: Environmental > Aquatic > Freshwater > Lake | place: USA: Lake Mendota...
ATTTATATTAAAGCCAGGCGGATCAGAACCATTCAGGATAAAAAGCAGCAACTTATAGCAGATTCTATCCAGGGAGAATTTGAAGGAATTTTAAATTATGCGATAATCGGACTGATTCAGCTTGAACTTGACGAAACCGCGTCTGAACAGCTAAGTGTACCCGAAGTGCGCGAACATTATCACCGCCAAGTAAAAATCGCACGAGATTTAATGCTTCAAAAAAATCACGATTACGGCGAAGCGTGGCGAGAAATGAGCCCGGAAAGTTTTGTTGATCTTACGCTGGCTAAACTTTTGCGTATCAAACAGATTATTGCCAACAACGGACAAACAAATGTGAGTGAAGGTATTGATGCTAATTTTTTAGATATCCTCAATTATGCAGCATTTGCCTTGATATTGATTAACGAATCCAAACCAGCTCAATAACGATATGAAAACTGCCGTGAACCTGATTAGGATATTAACCGGAAGCTTATTCATTTTTTCCGGACTGGTAAAAGCCATCGACCCACGTGGCTTGGCTTACAAAATGCAGGAATTTTTTGAGGCATGGGCACATGATGGCTTTCTTCCGGGTTTGATGGATGGCTTAAATGACTATGCCTTAGTTTTTTCAATTATCATGATTACATTGGAGGTTGCTGTCGGGTTAGCGATCATCATAGGATGGAAAAAGAGAATAAGCACCTGGTTGTTATTCCTTTTGATTTTGTTTTTCACCTTCCTTACCAGTTATGTGTTGTTCAGTGGAAAAATCAGGGCCTGCGGTTGTTTTGGAGATTGTATTCCACTTACACCCATTCAAACTTTTACCAAGGATATCATCTTACTTATTTTTTCGCTTTTCCTTTTATTCAATCTTAAGAAATTCCTGCCATGGGTAAAGCCTTTGCCTGCTTTTTTGATGGTAGCAGGGGCAACTTTATTTACGCTGATTCTTCAGTTTTATGTATTACGTTTTTTACCTGTAGTTGATTGTTTACCATATCGCAAGGGCAATGATATATTGAAGCTTCGTGAAATGCCTGAAAACGCCATCCCTGATAAATTTGAGTATGTATTTGTTTATGAAAAAGAAGGCAATCGTAAAGATTTTCTGGTGACTGCATTGCCTGACAGCAGTTGGAAATTTGTAGAGCGAAAACAAAAACTGATCCAAAAAGGAAGTAATAACGTACCACTGATTAACGATTTTTCATTTACTACAGCTTCCGGCAATGATACAACAGCTGCGATCCTGGGGCAGGAAGGAACCTATTACCTGCTGTTTATAAAGGAAATCAACAGTTTTCCGGAAGGTTGGGAAGGCGACAAACAATTGATTCAAGCCATTGCCGGTAAACAGGCGAAAGTATTTATTATTACTGCCCAGCCGGAGGCAGTTAAAATCCGTTATGCAGGTTTAAAAAGATTTAACGGTGAAGGATATTCGTCGTTTATTTTCACCTGCGATGCTACAGCTATTAAAACGGCGGCTAGGGCCAATCCGGTTCTTTTCCGAATGAAAGGGCCGGTTGTAGCAGAAAAATGGAGTTGGGCTTCTTTCCAAAATGTGGTACTATGATCATGTGCTGTTGAAAAAAGCAAAATGAATACTAATGCTTTTCCTTCTTAAAAAAACCGGCTATGCCTCTTTAGTGCTTCTCGGGGTAACCTGTTTGGTTTTTCTTTTATTTCAGGGCTTTGGCGATCCGGCAAGGCTGATGGCTGGTCAGGCTGGTGACTTGAAAACAGTGCAACAAATCCGAAAGTCGTTACATCTTGATCAACCCCGATGGAAACAACTGTTATTTTATATCAATGATGTTTCTCCAATTTGTTTACATCATAAAACTGATATTGAAGAAAAAAAACTGAAAGGGATTTTTATTGGAAACAACCTGAAGTTTGGGATCAAAAGGCCATACCTTGGTAAAAGTTATCAAAGTAAGAAAAATGTTGCTGATATACTTGGAGAGGCGTTGCCAGGAACAATTGTATTAGCAATTACTGCTATTATTTTCGCCCTGACAGGAGGTTTGTTATTGGGTATGATTGCAGCCGTTTATCGTGGTAAATGGCCTGATCATTTAGCCGTTACAGGTAGTGTTGCCGGAACTTCTTTTCCGTCATTTTTTGTTGCCATCGTTCTTGCATACCTGATAGGAATACTCTGGCATAGGTATTCCGGATTAATGCCTACAGGCAGTTTATTTGCTATCAATGAAGTTACAGGCTTGAGATATCCTGAAATAAAAAACCTGATACTACCTGCATTTACGCTTGGATTACGACCACTTGCCATCATCACTCAACTTACCCGCAGTTCGATGATTGATGTATTTCAGCAAGATTATATACGAACAGGTTTTGCAAAAGGGCTAAGTAGAAAGTCGGTTATAGTGAAACATGCATTGCCCAATGCTATCAATCCAGTGCTCTCAGCCACCACGGGTTGGTTTGCTGAAATGTTGGCCGGCTCATTCTTTATCGAATATATCTTTGGATGGAAGGGTATTGGCAAAGTAACGGTTGATGCTTTGGAAAAACTTGATTATCCTGTTGTAATGGGGGCTGTGTTACTCAGTGCAACGTTGTTCACTTTGGTAAATTTCCTTTCAGATAGCCTGTACCGCTTGGCTGATAAACGAATCCAATAGCATTTCTAACAAAACTGGCCAATTTTTTATACTTCTGAATAGATAAAATATTAGTTCAATTTTTGGATCAATTTTACTATGAAAGAGATAAAGAAAAAAAATCAAACTAATACAAAATTTACTGTAAACCTGCCCTATAATACCAATGTGATTTATATAATATGCCAATATTTTATAAGTCTTACAGTGGTAAATGCCGATGGTATCAAACAAATAGTACAATGAGGCGATAGCCGATATTGGACTATATTGTTTGTCTAATCGGTATAAGTTGGCGTTTTATTATTTAATTGTGAAAATGTATTTTCATGGAAAAAATACCAGTTTGGTGAAAATCTGAAACCTGGAACTTACTTTGTAAGATTTATTCAGATATATAAGATTTTTATCAAGAAGTTGATCAAACTATATTTTATTATTGATTTGAAATTGAAATGTAGCACCGGTGTTGCCATACTTGCGGCAAATCTCTGCCACTTTTGTACCTCAGTCCTGTTCTCTTTGAATCGATAGTACTTGTTCTTACGTAAATCTTGACTTTTTCATAATTCTTTTTTTAGTTTAAATTAAAAAATCTATTTTGAAATTGTGAGAAAAAGTCATCCACTTACCAATGTTTCAAAATGGATGATTATATTTTCAAAGTAAGTTATAGAGACGAAAGAAAGCAAAAGGCGTATTACACTGGTAAATACCCAAAAAGAAAGGTATGAACTGAAAGAATCATCCGGCTATCCTTCCCTTGAAAATAATTCTGACCAATATAAATGTGATGTTGAGCATCAATAAGTTGAGCTACACTAATGTAATCTGAAGATATCGTTTAAATTATATATTCAGATGGTTTGGTCAGCTTTACTGATAACCGATGCTCCGGCATAAATTTCTAATAGTAACTTTACAATTCTTTCCGAAGTCTTTCCATCCCAAAATTCAGGTATGCCTCCTTTTTTCCATTTGCCGGCAACAATATTTCCGATACAGCTACTTAATTTATGCAGGTCATCACCGATGAGTTCATTGGTTCCGATGCTGATGGTTTCCGGTCGTTCAGTGGAATTGCGCATGGTGAGGCAAGGGATATGCAACACAGTAGCTTCTTCTGTTATGCCTCCTGAATCGGTTACTACACCAAGGGTGTTTTTTACGAGATAAATGAATTCAAGATAACCCTGAGGGTCGATCATGTAAAGGTTAGGATAATTAATTTGCATTCCAGCGAGGATTTGCCTTGTTCTGGGATGCACAGGAAAAACAACAGGCCATTGTGCCACGGATCCTAATACGGCATTCAGTATGGATTGTAATTTCAAAGGGGCATCAACATTTGAGGGTCGGTGCAGTGTAAGGAGCAGATATTGTTTATCTTTCAAACCAAGTTCATCGTAACAAGCCGGTTTTCTGATTCTGGAAAGGTTCTGATGGAGTGTATCAATCATTGTATTTCCAACAAAATGTATCCTTTCAACCGGTACTTGCTGAGCAGCAAGATTTTCACCTGCACGTACACTGGTAGTAAAGAAATGATCACAGATTGAATCGGTAACAATTCTATTGATCTCTTCCGGCATGGTCTTATCACCCGAACGGATACCCGCTTCTACATGAACCACTTCGATATTGAGTTTTTTAGCCGTGATGGTACAAGCCATTGTAGAAGTTACGTCTCCTACAACCAATACCAGATAAGGTTTGAATGCGATCAGTTCTTTTTCAAACTTGATCATTATTGCAGCCGTTTGTTCTGCATGCGAACCGCCTCCACATTCCAGATTGGCATCAGGATCTGGAATACCCAACTGTTCGAAGAAATCGCCACTCATGGCTTTATCATAATGCTGCCCGGTATGAACCAGCCGGTATTCGATGGGGTGCCCTTCCGCAGATGCCTTCCGGATCTCTTTGATGATTGGGGCAATCTTCATGAAGTTTGGCCTTGCACCAGCAACAATGGTTACTTTCATAGCAAACAATTTAAGTTCAATTTAATATTAGGTATCTTGAACGCAAGGCATTATTAAATCGTTATAGCTTTTTGGAACTGCATTCATAATTTTGAAAATTACCGAATTAAAAATTTCGGCTCTGCGATTTCTTCGGTTAAACAGATATTCATACTCATCTATGTTCGTTTGCAAATATCTTTCTTAGCATTTATGATGAGTTCCTTTTAACCAACACTTAAATTGCAATATTTGTTAGTGCAACTCTTCTAACAACTTTCCCTTATCGGATTTATTCATTTGATTTCCATCCCTTCTTTTTTCATTTGCGCATAACTTTTAAACTTATCTGTTTTAAGGCTAGTTTCTTTTTCAACTATTTCCTTAACATTTATTTTTAAAGCATCTTTTTTGAAATTCTCTATAAAACCCATTTGTAAGTCGCTAGTTCTGCCGTCTGCCAATTCTTTTGTCGCAATTAGAACAGCTCTTTTTTCAGTTAAGCTCTTTCCTATGTTCGCCTCAGGTTACCCGCCAATAAGCATTTCATCTACTTGTACTTTACCCTTCAACTTTTTTATCCTCTTGAATAATTGCGTTTTTTATCTTTAATTTAAATCGCCAAGTAGTTTTTTTTAACCCCTAATGCTTTTGATCTTTCAATACTTGACATGCCTTTTTTCTTTGTTGCCGTTCGAAATAAAATATGAAACGCTTTTAAAATCGGCATTTTTACTTTTTGAAAAAGCGTATTACCGAAATCACTTTCATCATAGCTGCAACGCTTAAATCTTCTTTGAAAATATCTCCTGCCTTTAACATCTAATTTACATTCACAGCTTATACTTGAATATCCTTTAGCCCATTTAGTTGAATACAAATATTCATAACAATCATCATTACAAGTAAAGCGTTTCCCAAAACTTATAGCATCAATATCGAAAAATAAATTTCCATAAACTAATTAATGTAGTGCTAAAATACTAAACGTATTAGTATAAATTAAGTAGTTATCATTATTTGAGAATTAAGTAAATTATACTATTCATAAAAACAAATTTATAAGATAATATTTTTATGTTCAGGCATTTTAGCTGAAAATAAGATTTCATCTCATCCTCCAATTTCTCATGGATAGTTACTTACCTTTGTTCTGGCTTACTTACAATTCAAAAACATTACTACATGAAAGAGGTTTATATCATCTCTGCGGTTAGAACCCCGTTAGGCAGTTTTGGAGGAAGTTTAAAGGGATTTTCAGCAACCCAATTGGGAGCATTCGCTATAAAAGGTGCCTTGGATAAAGCAGGCATCAATCCCGATAAAGTGGATGAAGTTTTGATGGGATCGGTTTTGCAGGCGAATCTCGGACAAGCACCCGCCCGTCAAGCAGCTAAATTTGCAGGCTTACCCAATGAAGTAATCTGTACTACCATTAATAAAGTATGCGCAAGCGGAATGAAAGCTGTTAGTCAGGGTGCACAAAGTATCCTGCTGGGAGATGCACACGTAATAGTAGCAGGCGGAATGGAAAGTATGAGTAACGTGCCATTTTATGCCGATACCATGCGTTGGGGAAATAAATATGGGAATGTTTCGCTTATTGATGGAATTGCAAAAGATGGACTAACCGATGTTTATGATGGAAATGCAATGGGTGTTGCAGCTGAGTTATGTGCCTCAACCTGTGGGGTAAGCCGGGAAGCCCAGGATGCCTTCGCCATTGAAAGCTACCAAAGAAGCCAGTGTGCCATTAAAGAAGGAAAATTTAAAGATGAAATAATACCGGTTGCCATTCCTCAGCGAAAAGGAGATCCTGTTATGCTCAGCACCGATGAAGAACCTTTTAATGTGAAGTTTGATAAAATTCCAGAATTAAAAAGCGCCTTTCTGAAAGAGGGCAGTGTAACAGCGGCAAACGCATCCACCATGAACGATGGGGCAGCCGCACTCGTTTTGATGAGCAAGGAAAAAGCCCTTGAACTTGGCTGTAAACCAATCGCAATCATCCGGGGGTACGCCGATGCCGAACAGGCTCCAGAATGGTTTACTACTTCACCTTCTTTGGCTGTGCCTAAGGCGGTGGAAAAAGCCGGACTTGACATGAGCCAGATCGATTTTTGGGAACTCAATGAAGCATTCTCGGTGGTTGGTGTAGAAAATTCCCGGCGCATGAAACTAAACCCGGCTAAGGTTAATGTAAATGGAGGAGCGGTTTCTCTGGGCCATCCACTGGGTTGTAGCGGCGCAAGAATCCTGGTTACACTTATTCATGTGTTGAAACAAAATAATGGTAAACATGGCGCGGCGGGTATTTGCAATGGAGGAGGAGGAGCATCTGCTGTTGTAATTGAGAATGTATGAGATTGTTTTACTTTAAATCAGGGAAAGAACTGTTTGAATGATTAGTACTTATTTTTATTAAAAATTTCAATTCGATTTGCTTAATTGAAAAATTTGACTATTTTGCAACTGATATCAAACTTTAGTGTTAAATATCAACAAGTACTGTACCCACCGAAACATACCATTCATCCTCTCTGCCGAAAAATCATTACCACCAATCCTTTGAATCAATTTTAGGTTTCGTGCTACTGAAAGAAACTTGATGTTTATTTTTTTGCTAAATCTTTTTTGCATAAAATTCATGCAATCAGAATTAGTGTCAACGATAGTATAAAACTAGAAAAACCAAATTATCAGGATGCTCAATAGCATCCTTTTTTTATTAGGGTTTAATAATTCATTCTGCAATCTTGTTAAGCAATTTGTAAGAGTGGCGGGGATGCCATAAATTTGTCACACTTTTAAAAAAAATCATTATGCGTCAGATAGCATTCAGGGAAGCATTACGTGAAGCCATGCAGGAGGAAATGAGGTTAGATGAAAGGGTATTCCTGATGGGTGAAGAGGTGGCAGAATACAACGGTGCCTATAAAGTAAGCCAGGGAATGCTCGATGAATTCGGTGAAAAACGTGTAATTGATACCCCTATAGCTGAACTGGGTTTTACCGCTATTGCAGTAGGTGCAGCTCAAAATGGACTTCGTCCGATTGTAGAATTCATGACCTGGAACTTTGCCGTTCTTGCTTTAGATCAAATTTTGAATACAGCTTCTAAGATGCTGGCAATGAGTGGTGGACAAGTTGGATGCCCCATTGTATTCAGAGGAGCAACAGGTTCGGCAGGCCAATTAGGCGCCCAGCATTCTACTTCATTTGAAAGTATGTATGCCAATATTCCTGGAATCAAAGTGATTTCAGTAAGCAACCCCTATGATGCAAAAGGATTATTAAAATCTGCCATCCGCGATGATGATCCGGTGGTTTTCATGGAAAGTGAAGTGATGTATGGCGATAAAGGAGAAGTTCCGGAAGAAGAGTACCTGATCCCAATTGGTAAAGCTAATGTGGTTAGAACCGGAAAAGATGTTACAATCGTTTCATTTAATAAAATGATGAAAGTAGCTTTAGCTGCAGCAGAGGAACTGGCCAAAGAACAAATTGAGTCTGAAGTAATCGATCTTCGTACCATCCGGCCGCTCGATTGGTTTACCATCCTGGAAAGTGTAAAGAAAACTAACCGACTGGTAATTGTGGAAGAGCAATGGCCGTTTTCATCGATTTCTTCTGAAATCACTTACCGCATCCAAAAAGAAGGGTTCGATTATCTGGATGCCCCCATCCGAAGGATCACTTCTGCAGATGCGCCGATGCATTATGCCCCTAACCTGGTTGCAGCCTATCTTCCCGATGTAACCCGAACGGTAAAATTGATTAAGGAAGTGATGTATCTCCGAAATTAAGCCACTGGTTTTTAACATCATTCAAAATGAAATTCAGGCTGTTGACGATAGGGCTGATTCTTTGTACAGAAGTAAAGTCGCAAAATTTTTTCACAACCGCATTTGCCGGAGCATCCAATTATGCTGGTGATATCCAGGATAAAGCATTTACCCTTATTCGTGCAAAACCGGCCTGGGGTATTGGGTTGATGTTCGAACTCAACCCGCGTATGCTCATCAGGGCTGATATGAGTTTCGCGAAGCTTTATGCCAATGATAAATTCAGTAAAATCAATCAGGCCCGAAACCTGAGCTTCAACTCTGATATCACCGAATTTTCTGTAGGATTCGAATATGTGCTCTTCGATCTTTATGAACATAAAGTTTCGCCGTACGTATTTACCGGTGTGGGCATTTTCAAATTCAGCCCTTATGTAGAAGCAAGCAACGGTTCCAGAATCATATTATCGGAATTGGACACCGAAGGTCAGGGATTTTATCAGGGAAGAAAAAAATATAACCTCCGCCAGTTATGCATCCCTTTTGGAGGAGGTTTGCAATGGGCACTCACCGATAATAAACGGATCGCATTTGTAATTGGTGTGCGGAAAACATTCACCGATTACCTCGATGATGTTAGTACCACCTACATCGACGAAAACTTGCTCCGTCAGCAAAGGGGCGCTCAAGCCGTTAAAATGGCCTACCGGGGAGACGAACTTTCTAACGGAGCTTCCTATCCGCAAGACGGTGCCATCCGGGGAAATCCTAAAAGTAAAGATTTGTATTATTTTACGGGGGTTTCCATGCGTTTCCGGATTGGCGGAAAAAAGAAAGTAAAGGAACCCAGCGTCAAAATCAGACGTGGAAGTATCCCTTGTCCGAAACCTTTCTGATTGCCATGTGTTATACCCAGTAGCTGGTCTGAATTGTTTAATTTTCTGAATCTGCGATAACCGTTAAATTGTTTCATGGCTTATTCATCTCTTGAAGATTGCTTGCTCGACCTAGAAAATACAGGACAACTCGTTCGGATTAAAGAAGAAGTTGATCCTAACCTGCAAATGGCCGCTATTCATCTCAGGGTTTTTGAAGCTTCCGGCCCGGCATTGCTTTTTGAAAATGTAAAAGGTTCCCGTTTTCGTGCTGCATCAAATATTTATGGAACACTTGACCGGAGCAAATTCATTTTTAAAGATAGTCTTGAATTAGTACGGCAACTCATCGCCATAAAAAATAATCCATTAAAAGCGATCAAACATCCCTTTCAACATTTCAAAACCGGAATTGCAGCATTTAAAGCTTTGCCAAAGAAGAACCCGCTTTCCCGTCCGGTTATGCACAGTAAAATAGCCCTTCATGAAATTCCACAAGTGATTCACTGGCCAAAAGATGGAGGCGCTTTTGTAACCCTTCCTCAGGTTTATACCGAAGATCCTGATCGCCCCGGAATCATGAACGCTAATCTCGGCATGTACCGTATTCAAATCAGTGGAAACCAATACCTGCCTGATCGGGAAGCAGGATTGCATTATCAATTACACAGAGGTATCGGAGTGCATCAAACAAAGGCGAACAAAAAAGGCGAAAATCTAAAAGTAAGTATTTTCGCCGGTGGTCCTCCTGCACATGCTGTTGCCGCAGTAATGCCATTGCCCGAAGGAATCAGTGAAATGACATTTGCCGGAGTACTGGGCAGGAAAAGATTCGGTTATTGTTATGATGACGAAGGATTTTGCATCAGTACAGATGCTGATTTTGTAATCACCGGTGAAGTAAAACCCGGCGAAAATAAACCGGAAGGTCCTTTCGGAGATCATCTGGGTTATTATAGTCTTACGCATCCATTCCCTCTGATGCATATCCATAAAGTATATGCTCGAAAAAATGCCATCTGGCCATTTACGGTTGTAGGAAGGCCGCCACAGGAAGATACCAGCTTTGGGCAATTGATTCATGAAATGACCGGGGCGGCAGTTCAACAGGAAATTCCCGGATTACAACAAGTTCATGCGGTTGATGCGGCCGGCGTACATCCTTTACTGTTAGCCATCGGCAGTGAAAGATATACGCCTTACATGCCATCCAAACAACCTGCAGAATTGCTTACGATCGCCAACCATATCCTTGGAACCGGACAATTGAGTCTGGCTAAATTTCTTTTCATCACGGCAGATGACAGTATGCAATTGGATACCCATAACGTTCCGGCTTATTTTCAATATGTATTCGAAAGGTTGGTTACCCAAAGGGATATTCATTTTTACACGAATACCAGTATGGATACGCTGGATTACAGTGGAACCGGGCTCAATACCGGAAGCAAGGTGGTATTAGCAGCTTATGGGGAACCGGTTCGTAGGTTATCAATTGAAGTTCCTTCAAATCTGTATAACCTTGAGGGATTTGAAAATCCTATACTAGTGATGCCTGGCGTGGTGGCCATCCAAAGCAGTGCTTATGAAAATGCTCAACAATCAAAGATAGAAATGGAGGCGCTCAGTAGCATGTTGCAAGGATTGGGTTATCCGATTCAATCAGGAATGCCACTTGCTGAATCAACAGTTTTGATCATTGTTTGTGATGATGCTGCTTTCACAGCCCGTACGTTAAATAATTTCCTTTGGGTGAGTTTTACCCGTTGCAACCCATCACATGATATTTATGGAGTAGATGCCTTTACCCAAAATAAACACTGGGGTTGTAATGGTCCGATTATTTTCGATGCCCGTATAAAACCGCATCATTCGCCTGCGGTAGAAAAAGATCCTGCAGTGGAAAAGAGCATCGAAAAATATTTTAACAAAGGTGGAAGCCTTTATGGAAAACTGGCCTGAGTTTTTTGGTTAGCTTTATCACTTAATTACATTTATGCTCAGATCGATCTTCTTTTTAATTCCCTTCCTTACTTTTCAGTCGTGCCGTTCACAGAAAGCAGAAACGCTGCCCTCACAAAAAGATGACAACAGTCTTTTGTGGGAAATCAGCGGTAAAGGCTTGAAAGAACCCAGTTACCTTTTTGGCACCTTTCACCTCATGTGCAAAAAAGATATCGCCTTTTCAACTAACCTCCTGAAAGGTTTGGAAAGAAGCAATGAATTATATCTTGAAATGGATCTTGATGATGCAGCTAATACGCTTGGGGCCATTTTTTTCATGAATATGAAAGATGGGAAAACACTCAAAGACCTTTACACGCCGGAAGATTACAACCGTCTCGAACATTTTTTCAAGGATTCCTTACAAACCGGACTTTCCCTTTTTCAGAAAATGAAACCCAATTTCCTCGAAGCCATGTTGTATCCGAAAATGATGCCCTGTGCCCAGATGAGTGGAATAGAACAGGAATTGATGATCATTGCAAAAAAGCAAAATAAAACCATCAACGGATTCGAAACCATCGCCTTTCAGGCAGGGATATTTGATAGCATTCCATACGAAAAGCAGGCCGAAGCCTTGTTGCAAACCATAGACAGCATCGAAAGTTATAGTAAAACTTTTAACTCGATGCTTGAAGTTTATCAGAAACAGCATCTTGATGAACTTCAACATTTACTCGATCAGGAACCAGGCTTTTCGGATACTAAAGAAGTAATGCTCGATAACAGGAATAAGAATTGGGTTATACAGCTCAGGGAAATCCTTCCGGAAAAAAATATTTTTATTGCAGTAGGTGCCGGGCATATGGTTGGTGAAAATGGGCTCATCTCCTTATTGAAAAAGGAAGGGTACACCCTCAGGCCCATTGAAAACACTACAAAATAGAGATGAGATAAATGTTAATTGATTACTATTTCTTTGATCACCTTCTCACCTAAGGCTTCATTAACTCTTGCGATGATGGTTTCTTTCTGGAAATGTAACTCTTGTTTTAGAGGAGCTACATTGGTATGGATGAAAAGGGTGTGATTTATGATCTTGATTTTTTCAGTGTATTTGGCCACTGTTTTACCCATGATTTTTTCCCAGGCATCTTCAATTTGCACTGCCTGAATACCCGCCTTTAATTTGCTTTTCTGTAAAAATTGCTGCATCGCTTCTTGTAAGGAAATTTCCCCCATAAAGTAAAGTTAGTTTTATTGGGATGAAATATTCGTTTCTTTTACAACAGATCCGGAAACGAGCGTGTGAATGGCAGATGCACTTTTAAGCTTCGCAAATGCTTCGTTTAGTCTTGTTTCATGCGTATCTGTAATAAAAACCTGGCCCTGCCTTTCTTCACAAACTTTGTATAAAAGATTTTGCATCCGCTGTTCATCTAGTTTTTCAAAAACATCATCCAGCAACATTAAAGGGGCAAAGCCATTTGTCTTTTTAAGGAGATCGTATTCAGCAATTTTTAGTGCAAACAACAAACTTTTCCTTTGTCCCTGAGAGGCCACCTGCCGGAATAATTTCTCATCTAATTCAAAACGAAGATCATCTTTATGAATCCCTGCGTTAGTGCGTTGCAGAAACAAATCCCGCTCCCTGTTATTTTGTAACCATTGCATAAAGGAGGTTTGTAATAACTGACTTTCATAATTTATGGAAAGGGGTTCAGGTTTTTGAGCGATATCTTGATAATGGCTATTGGCTAATGGCAGCAGTGCTTCAGTCAACTTTTGACGGCGTTTAAAAATCAATTCCCCGGAAGCTGCCAATTGGCTGTCGATCACTTCCAAAAGGGTTTGATCGCGCATTTGTTGTTCGGCCATTTGTTTCAAAAGACTATTGCGCTGCAGCAAGATTTTGTTATAGTTTATCAGTTCCTGGAGGTAGAGGGGATCCAATTGGCTTAGCAAAGTATCTACAAATTTTCGTCGCCCTTCACTTCCGCCATTGATCAGTTCGGTATCGTCGGGTGCCACAAAAACGGCTGGGAATAATCCGATATGAGCCGAAAATTTTTCATACGGAACTCCATTTACAAGCAGCTCTTTCCTGCTTCCGGGACGAAAAATACAAACTACCGTGTAATGCTTGCCCTGTTTTTCAAAATTCGCTTCCAGCCGGAAACCATCCAGTCCGAATGTACTCAACAACTGGTCTTGCGCCGCAAAATAGCTCTTCGTAAAACAACAATAATAAATCGCATCAAGCAGATTGGTTTTTCCCATTCCATTTATACCAGTAATACCAATCACCGGCTCTTCAAAATGGAATTCACATTTCCTGTGGTTTTTAAAATGGGTGAGGCTGATATGGTGCAGACAAAACATCGTGGCTGCAAGATACGAAGCTGCCCGACGATATCAGCTAACCCTGCATTTAGGTTTTGAAATTGCTTTAACTAATTGGATTACAATAAGTCAGCTTAGTGTCATCTAATTTACAACCCATGAAAATTTTTGGCTTTTCTCCCTTATCTTTGCCGCCTAAATTTTCTACATTGGCAACAAAGTTTTCTAAAGAAACTTATCTCTATTGGTACGAACTGATGTTATTGCTGCGTCGTTTTGAAGAAAAAACCGGACAACTCTATGGCATGCAGAAAATCAGAGGTTTTTGCCACCTTTATATCGGTCAGGAAGCAGTGGCTGCAGGATGTATGACAGCAACCAATGCTGATGATAAATTCATCACAGCTTATCGTGATCACGGGCTGGCCATAGCTAAAGGTATTTCTGCAAAGAGCTGTATGGCAGAATTATTCGGAAAAGCTACCGGCTGCAGTAAAGGAAAGGGTGGAAGCATGCACTTCTTCGGAGTAAAAGAGAATTTTTTTGGTGGGCATGGTATTGTGGGTGCACAGATAGGAACCGGAGCTGGTTTAGCCTTTGCGGAAAAATACAAAGGCACTTCTAATGTAGTACTTTGTTTCTTTGGGGATGGTGCCGCCCGTCAGGGTATGTTGCACGAAACCTTTAATATGGCAATGCTCTGGAATCTCCCAGTTGTATTTATTTGTGAAAACAATAATTATGCCATGGGTACATCAGTGGCAAGAACCAGTAAAACCCTGGATATTTATAAAACAGCTGATGCATATGAAATGCCTTCAGATGCTGTTGACGGAATGAGTCCCGAAGCCGTTCACGATGCTGTACTTCGTGCAGTTAACCGTGCAAGGGAAAAGGGAGGCCCATCTTTACTTGAAATTAAAACCTACCGGTATAAAGGACATAGCATGAGTGATCCGCAAAAATACCGTACCAAAGAAGAATTGGAAGAATACAAGGAGAAAGATCCTATAGATCATGTGCACGACATGCTTGTGAAAACATTCAAATTATCTGAAAAGGAAATAGAAGAAATTCATCAAAGGGTACAACTGGAAGTAGATGAATCGGTTCAATTCGCAGAAGATAGCCCATGGCCTGATGATGACGAATTGCTGAAAGATGTATATGTTCAACAAGATTACCCTTTCATTACAGATTAATATTCACTTGTGCAGCAATAGCTGAAATAACACTAAACCATAAAGCATAAACGAAAAAAATGGCAGCATCTAAAGAGGTATTAACACCGGTAGCAACAGTAGAAGAAACTAACCTGGCCCTTGAAAAAGCAAAGGGATTCTGGGCCAATTACAGCAAGCCGATCATTTATGTGGGTACTGCAATCATATTACTGGCCGCAGGCTGGCTGGGATATCAGAAGCTCATTAAAGAGCCCAAAGAGCTCAAGGCTAACGAATCTGTATTTCATGCAGAATCTTTATTCGATAAAATGGCAACATCTGGATTCAGCAAAGATTCGGTGAACATCGTTTTGAATGGCGGTACGCTTGAAGGCACAACCATTACCGGCTTGCTGAAAGTGATCAGCAACTATGATGGTACAGCATCGGCTAATCGTGCCCGCTATATGACCGGAGCCAGCTATCTTCAAATCGGGGAATTCGACAAAGCTATCCGCTATCTGAAGGAGTTCAAAGGAAATGGCGCTACCCAGATTGAGTCAAAAGCTTTGACGATGTTAGGACATGCCTATGCTGAAAAGAAACAAACCGCCGAAGCTTTTGACGCATATAAAAAAGCTGCAATGGTGAATTTGAAGGATGATGCCATATCACCTGACGCTTTCCTGATGGCTGCAGCTTATGCGGAAACAACCGGAAAAAATAAAGAAGCCATCGAGCTCTACAAAAAACTGAAAGACAAATATCCAAAGCATATCAGCGTAAGTAATGGTGAAATTGAGAAGAATCTTGCACGCCTGGGAGAATTCAATTGATCCATTCTTAAAACTTGAAACATGGCTTTGGGGGCAAATGATATATCAGCTACTTCAAACATCAATGTCCAAACGAATGCCTGTGTAGTATTGGTAAAAACTTCCTGGAATGCCCACATTACCAATGCTCTGGAAATAGCTTGTGCAGATAAATTGAAGGCACATGGGTTAAGCGTCTTCATTCTCGAAGTACCTGGAGCATTTGAACTTCCATTCGCTATTAAGCATTATTGGGATATGCATAAATATAAAGACTGCAAACCGGATGCATTCATAGCTTTGGGCTGTGTGATCAAAGGAGATACACCTCATTTTGATTACGTTTGCAAAGCGGTTACCGATGGTATCCTTCAATTGAATCTTAGTCTGCCTATACCCATTATTTTCGGTGTGCTCACTGTAGATAATGAGTCGCAGGCCTTGGAAAGGATAGGAGGTAAGCATGGCCACAAAGGAACGGAAGCCGCAGCTACTGCTCTTAAAATGATCGCTTTCATTCAGTCTTTCAGGCAACCACTGAAGCCATAAAACGCTATTCGAGGAACTTAATCTTTAGATGAAAATTCAGTTATTCATACCTTGTTTTGTTGACCAACTTTACCCGGAGACTGCTTTCAATATGGTTAAAGTGTTGGAAAAAGCCTGTTGCGAAGTAACATACAATCCTAATCAAACCTGTTGTGGACAACCGGCTTTCAATGCGGGATTCAGGATTGATGCCAGAGATGTGGCTACTAAATTTCTGGCTGATTTCAATTCAACGGATTATATCGTTGCACCCAGCGCCAGTTGTATGGGATTCGTAAAAAATTATTATCCTTTATTGTTTGAAAATAGTTCTTTACACCAGCAGGTTAAGGATACCGGAAAAAACTGCTATGAATTCACCTCATTTCTTACTGAAGTGTTGAAAATAGAACATTTCGGGGCAGTGTTGAATGGCAAAGCTACCTACCACGATAGTTGCGCTGCTTTAAGGGAATGTGGCATCAAAGAAGGCCCCAGAAAGCTGCTTCAGAATGTGAAAGGCCTCGAGCTGGTTGAAATGGCCGACAATGAAACCTGTTGTGGCTTTGGCGGAACTTTTGCAGTGAAATTTGAATCCATTTCTGTTGCTATGGCCGATCAAAAAATTCAACACGCCATGGATACCGGTGCCGAATATATTATTTCTACCGACCTGAGCTGCCTCATGCAACTTGATGGAGTGATCCAGCACAAAAAACTTCCTTTAAAAACCATGCATATCGCTGATGTGTTATCTAAGGGTTGGCAAGGATAACCTTTCTCAATCAAAACCTTTCCTCTTTTTCAAATGTTAGTTTTATAAAGACTTAATAACACATCATGGCATATTGGCTGGTAAAATCAGAACCTTTTAAATACAGTTGGGATCAGTTTGTTTCCGACAAACAAACCTACTGGGATGGTGTAAGGAATTATGCTGCGCGAAACAATCTACGCAGTATGAAGAAAGGAGATGAAGTACTTTTTTATCACAGCAACGAAGGTGTTGAAATTGTAGGCGTTGCCAAAGTGGTAAAAGAATACTATCAAGATCCTACTACCGAAGATACGGCGTGGTTAGTGGTAGACCTGAAACCAGTAAGAAAATTAAAAAATCCGGTGAGCCTCGCTCAAATCAAAGCGGATCAAGGGCTGCAACAGATGGATCTGGTAAGGTTAGGCAGACTATCCGTTCAAGTGGTTAAGCCGGAAGAATGGCTTATCATCATGAAGATGGCAGGAATGTAAATTTTCCTTTTCATTGAAAACTAAGAAACATATCGTTGTTTTATCAGGCGCTGGAATTTCGGCCGAAAGTGGTTTGAAAACATTCCGTGATTCAGATGGCTTATGGATGGGTTATGCTATTGAAGATGTAGCCACGCCAGGGGCTTATTCAAGGAACCCGCAATTGGTACTTGACTTTTACAATAGGCGAAGAGCAGAAGTAGCCAATGCAGAACCCAATGCAGCGCATCTCGCTTTAGCAGAACTTGAAGCGTATTTTAAAGTAAGTATAATCACCCAAAATATCGACGACCTGCATGAACGAGCAGGATCTTCATCAGTGATGCACCTGCATGGTGAAATCTTCAAGATGTGCAGCAGTAACGATAAGAGCATTCAGGCAGAAATCAGAACTACCATTCAAGTTGGTGAACTTGCACCTGATGGCACCCAATGGCGGCCTTTCATTGTCTGGTTTGAAGAACCGGTTCCCATGATTGAAAATGCAGTTGAATTAATTCAACAAGCGGATATTGTTGTGGTAACCGGTACTTCTTTACAAGTATATCCTGCAGCAGGCTTATTGCAATATATCGATCCCGAAATACCAGTGTATGTAGTGGATAAAAAAATACCATCCATACCATCAAGGATAAATTGTATCAGCATAGAAATGCCAGCCACTTCAGGCATGCAGGAACTAATAAGATTGCTGCTCGAATCGATTAATGATTAATGGGAATTTTCTTCGCCACAATCATCAGATCTGTTGTATTGGAAGCAGTGGGTATAGGATTGGCATTCCTGGATAACAACAATATTTCAAAACCATTTTCCATTAATATATTTTCGAGCCATTCCGCTTCATAATAATGGATGAACAGTGCCTCTCCGGTACTGCCAGTTTTCCAGTCTGATTTTTCATAAGCATCTTCCATGGTACTGATGTACAGAACGCCATTTTGCAGGAGAAGGGTAGTGGCTTGTTTGATGAAATTCAGGGTTTCTTCCTTGTTGAAATAGGGTAGACAAAAAGCACAGCAAATTCCATCAAATGTTCCGGATAATTGATCAATATTCCTGGCATCCATCAATAGAAATCCTGCTTCCGGATTCAGGGCCTGAGCCAGTTCCAACATTTTTGGTGCCATGTCGATACCGGTTAGGCGCATATCTTTTCTGTTATCAAGCAATGTTCTGGCAACCAGGCCGGGACCACAAGCTACATCAAGTACAGTGGGATGATCCGACGGCAATTGATCACAAAATAAAACCAAGGCTTCCTGATAAGTGGAAAGGTCATTGAATTTTGCAGCATACATTTCTGCAAAACGGTTAAACAAATCGATCGCTTTGGCATTGTTATCCATGAAAGCAGGTTGAAAAGTTAGCTGTTTATTTCCTGAAAAACGATACCATTTCTGGAAAGGATTTCAAGAACGGGCTTGTAAATTTCAGGGAGTATAGGAATATGCAAACCTGTTAGGTTGATTTCGCCATTGAGGATGAGTTTGGCGGCTATGCCTAAGGGTAAGCCCACAGTTTTGGCCATGGCAGTATGGATATGATCATCTCCTGTAACTACCAATGAGCTGCTCACCTGATGTTGTTTTCCATTGAGCATATATTCAATTTCATGCAGCATTACGATCATATCTTTATCACCGGGAAACAATAGTAATTTCTTCTCCAGGGCAAATTGCAATACATCGGCAGCACTGCATAATCCCAAATTAATCAAGGTTTCCTTATCATCTAATCCCAGAAAGAACAATTGTTTTAAGGTAAGATTGGCTTCATGCAATTTTGCAGCCATTACGGTTGCTGCCTTGTCTTTTACTTCCTGTAAGCCGATATTCTTCAAATTTCCTTTTTCATCAACTAACATGAATACTTCGGGAACTTCTTCTCCTGCTGCATTCGCTTCTTCCTCAGTTTCAACTAGTTTTTTAAGGTTATCGAGTAACTCTTTGGTTTCGCCAAAGCGTTCACTCAATTTCTTGTCGAGCCAGGAACCGAATCCATGTTTGGTTAAATGCAATTTAAAAAAATCCTGCAAGCTTAACTCATCAGTCTGATAAATAGGCGCTTCATCTGTGAGTTTAAGATCAATGATATTTCGCCAGCCATACATGAAATCACGATAGCGAAGGGTAGTGCGAAGAAATGTATTTGCGTTTTGCAAGCCATACATATCGATATAAGGCATACTATTGCGATTAGGGTAAAAACTGAATACCTGTTTTTCATCTTTGCCGATGGAAACCGTCCGTGCAGGATCGAATAAGGTTTCGTAATTTTCAACGATTCTTTTTCCTTCCAATAGATAGATAGCCCCGGCTTTACCTGCCAGTACTACATTTCTAGGGTTCCAGCTGATTTTATACCTCCATGGATTGTTATCACTTTCCGGAGCTACCAAACCGCCACAATGGCTTTTAAAGCTGCTAATCTCACCTCCTTCAGCTTTGATGGCGTCAATAAGGGCCATAGCGCTCATATGATCGATACCCGGGTCGAGCCCCATCTCACATAAAAAAAGAAGTCCCTTTTGTTTTACTTCCTGTTCTAATGATTTGATCGCATCATCACAATATGAAGCCGTAAGCAAAGGTTTACTTTGAGCTAAACAGTCTTTTGCAATGAGAATGTGCAGAGAAGGGGGCATCATGGAAATCACCAAACTTGATTGTGAGATCAATTCAATGCGTTTATCCGAATCCGTTATATCCATGGCTATCGCTTCTGATGCAGGATGAAAATGCGTTTTGCCGGTGATCTGGTCTAAGTGTGCATCTGCAACAACCAGTTTCCAGTTATTTTTTCCCGATTCTTCCAGCAGATAGGATATCAATACCGTAGCCGATTTTCCGGCACCAAAAAGTAGTATGGTTTTCAACTGTTTTTTTTGGCAAGATATAGCCTTCAGGTCTCAATGCCAAACATTAAAACGGACACCTGCAAGGCAGTATTCACCTGCTTCCCAATGGAAATTTGGTGCAAGAAATTCAATATCAGGAGAAGGCCAAACAGTTCTCCACAAAACGGCAGTTTAATGTGTAAAAATGATTCAAAACAAGCCGGATTTTAACGCTTTAAACCGTCTGAAATCGGTATATTTGCCGCCTACGATAACATATGGAAAATCAAGATCAATTTGAAGGTGAAAACCTTAACAACAGAGGAAAAATAATCCCGGTAAATATTGAAGAGCAGATGAAAACATCCTACATCGATTATTCGATGAGTGTGATAGTAGGTCGTGCACTTCCTGATGTGCGGGATGGACTGAAGCCCGTTCACAGAAGGGTGTTGTATGGAATGAACGAACTGGGCAACAGCAGCAACAAAGCTTATAAGAAGGCTGCCCGTATTGTTGGGGAAGTGATGGGTAAATATCATCCCCACGGAGATGCTAGTATTTATGATACGATGGTAAGAATGGCTCAGGATTGGGCGATGCGGTATAAGATGATTGATGGTCAGGGTAATTTTGGTAGTCAGGATGGCGATCCGCCAGCTGCGATGAGGTATACGGAAGTACGTATGGAGAAGTTTGCAGAAGCAATGATGGAAGATATCGATTCAGAAACGGTAGATTATCAGCTCAACTTCGATGATTCGCTCAAGGAACCAACGGTATTGCCGACACGCATTCCGCAACTGTTGCTTAATGGAAGCAGTGGTATTGCTGTAGGGATGGCTACCAACATGATGCCTCATAACCTCAATGAAGTGGTAGATGCTTGCATCGCTTACGTGGATGACCATGAAATCAGCATTGAAGATATGGTGAAGATTATCAAAGCGCCCGATTTCCCTACGGGAGGCATCATTTATGGATATGAAGGAGTGAAAGCAGCCTTGTTTACCGGAAGAGGAAGGGTTGTGCTCAGAGGAAAAACAACGGTGGAATCTGATGCACGAGGCAGGGAAAAAATCATCATCACCGAAATACCTTATCAGGTAAGTCGCGATACGCTTACTCAGAAAATAGGTGAGCTGATCAATGATAAAGTAATCGACGGCATCAGTGATGTAAACAATGAAAGCAATAACAAGGAGGGAACACGCATCGTTATCGAACTTCGAAAAGATGCGGTGGCGCAGGTGATCATCAACCAGTTATATAAGTTCAGTGAGCTGCAAACTTCCTATGGTATCAATAATGTTGCCCTGGTGAAAGGCAGGCCAAAAGTACTCAACGTAAAACAGCTGATTTCAGAGTTCATTGAATTCAGGCACGAAGTGGTGGTTCGACGCACCCAATTTGAACTGCGTAAAGCCCAGGAAAGAGCGCATATTCTTGAAGGTTATATCATAGCGCTCGATAACCTGGATGCGGTGATCCAACTCATCCGCGAAAGCGCTACACCCAATATAGCTCAGGAAGGATTGATCGCCCAGTTCGGGATGAGCGAAATACAAGCCAAAGCTGTACTGGAACTGCGTTTACAAAGGCTTACCGGCATGGAAATTGATAAGATCCGTGAAGAACATGCAGAAATCATGCGTTTGATTACAAGTTTAAAGGAGATTTTGGCCAATCAGGCTTTGCGATATGATATCATCAAAACAGAATTGCTGGAAGTGAAAGCGAAATTCGGTGATGAACGTAAATCAGAAATCGTTTATGCCGATGATGAAATAGATATGCTCGACCTCATTGAAGAGGAAGATGTGGTGGTTACCATTTCACATATGGGCTATATCAAAAGAACTTCGGCTACTGAATACCGTCAGCAACGCCGGGGCGGACGAGGAGCAAAGGGCAGCAGTACCAGGCAGGAAGATTTCATTGAACATCTATTTGTAGCCTCCACCCATCATACCCTTTTAATCTTCACCGAAAAGGGCAGATGCTTCTGGCTGAAAGTATACCAGGTGCCGGAAGGTGATAAAACCAGCAAGGGACGTGCCATTCAGAATATGGTGCAAATTCCACCGGATGATAAAGTACGCGCAATCATTGATGTAAAAGATCTTGCGGACGAAGAATACCTGAAATCGAATTATATCGTGTTATGTACTAAAAAGGGAGTCATCAAGAAAACAGACCTTAAAGATTTCAGCAGGCCGCGACAAAGCGGTATTAATGCCATTAATATTCTGGAAGGCGATCAGTTGATTGCTGCCCGCATGACCGATGGCAATTGCGAAATCATGATGGCGGTGAAAAGTGGCAGGGCCATTCGTTTCCCTGAATCAACCGTAAGAAGTACGGGCAGGGGTGGCATCGGTGTATTCGGTATTGAAGTGGATGAAACCAATGATGAAGTGGTTGGTATGATCTGCGTGAACAAGGAGGATAAATCGAAAACCATATTGGTAGTGAGTGAAAAAGGATACGGTAAACGCACCTTTATGGACGACCCCGAAACCGGCGAAGCCAATTATCGCATTACCAACAGGGGCGGCAAAGGCGTAAAGACCATCAATGTAACAGAGAAAACGGGCAGATTGGTAGGTTTACTGGATGTTACTGAAAAAGAAGACCTCATGATCACTTGTGTGAGCGGCATCACCATCCGTATGGCTGTTGCAGATATCAGTGAACAAGGAAGGGCAACACAGGGTGTAAAACTGATACGGGTAGACGAAGGCGACGCCATTGCAGCAATTACGCAGATGGATGAAAAGGAAGAACTGGAAACTTTACCTGATCAGGAAGCAGGTGATGATATTTCAACTGAATCAGACAATTCGGAATCTCCAAAAGTAGAGCAGGAAAATTAAACTAACCCAAATTATATAATCTCAGCCGTCTGAATAAGACGGCTTTTTTTATATGAAACTTGAAGGAAATGTTGATTTTTAAAGAATCCCTTTATATATTTTAACAAAAATTATTTAGTAAATTTAGATGTTAATTTAATAATATCATCAATCCATATACACCTTGCTAATCCATAATTTGATTCCAAACTTTCTTTATTTGTGAGGCCTAAATGACCTAAAACCATTCCAATTAAAGCAGGACCTCTGGGCGACATAAAATCTGATTGTGTGAAAATTGGGCTACCTGAATTACCTCCATAGGAGAGACCATCAACTAAAAATTCATTACTTTCATCTCCTTTCCATGCAATTATACCAGCTCTAAGTAAAGGATTAACTCTTTTATCAGAGTACATTCCGCTGCCATAATATCCTTCATTGCTTCCAATACTAAAAGGGAATCCCAAAAAGTATACATTAGTCCCTAATTCAACTTCATTTTTTTTATTGATTCTGCTTTTAGCTATAGTAGTGTACTTTGTTAATTTAATAGTATCCTTGCCTTTTATAATTACAGGTTCGTCTGTGATATTCTTTATTATACCAATATCTAAGGAGTCATTTACAATAAATGTAACATCTTTAATAAGTTCAATTTTTGTTCTAAATGAGTACCCATCAAAAAACCAAACTCTATTGTTATGATTTATTACGTCAATCTTATTCCTTGAAAGGATTGCTATTGCTGAGTCGGTTGCTGGTAATCTAAAATAAATAAATCTATTTTTCAAAACGTGGGCGCATGTTACAACATAATCATTTTTAGGGTTATCATAGTTATATAAAGAGAATCCTGTGCCATGTGAGACTAAATTGCCATTTTCTTCTTTTTCAATATGAATAATACAATTCAACCAGTCCTTACTGAAGTTCTGAGAAAATACTAAACAAGAATTGAAAATTATTATTATAAGAAGTGTAAACTTTTTCATTTTTTTAGTTTTGAAGTCTCTTGAAAATAAAATTTTCAGAAGCAAATGTAAGATTTAAATCTATGATTGCCAAATTAATTAGCATTTATGCCAAGTATATTAGTATTTTCTTTTATTTGCAAAAACGGGGAAGTTTACAGGGGGAGCCGAAATAATTATTATCACGCTCGAGGTAATTGTTGATAATCTCTCAATAAAAATTCACACTGTGAGATGTTCTTTAGTATTGTATCTTTAGTTGAAAAGCACAATAAGAAGTGTGGAGCGAGTGGGTTAAGTTTTGGCAACCCACGAAGCGGAGTAGCGATAATTTGGTTTTAATCCCTGATGCGGAGCAGTACGAGCCTAAGCGAGTAAATATTAAAAAATATCATATTATTATTTTTTATTTCTTTTAATAAAATTTATTTTTTTATTCCATTTAGTTGATTGTTATCAAAAAATACAACCATAATTTGATTGTTTTGCAAAATTTCACTAATTGCTATTTTATTAACACATGGCGCCTTACATTTGTGTAGTAACAACACGTTACGTACGTCTGAGAGACGGCTCGAAAGAGTAGCACTCATCCTTGTTACACAAAATCGATTTTCCAGCCGGTATAGAAATATGCCGGCTTTTTTATTTTATAGCCGGCTTTATATACATGGTGGCAAAAATTAGATCACGACCAGTAAACTTCATGGCAACATGAAATGACTTTTTACCAATTTTCTTGATGAACATTACTGATTTTTTACCTTTTTTTATATCTCCAGGCTCAATAAAATCAGGATTATTGATAATTTCAGGAAGGTGATTGAAATCAGCATTTACGATACCGATTTGGCCTCTTTTCATTTCAAGGAGATTATTCCCATGAGTATCGAAAGCGTGTCGAACACCGTCTGTTGTTAATATCTTTCTTGCGCCCTTGACAATAACTTTTGCATATTGATTTATTAGCTGCGCTTGCTGATTTGGGGTAGTAGCTATTGCTATCTCTTTAAACTCTTTAGTTAAATCATTTAATGCGAATTCTACAAGTTCTGATATGTGGCTCATAAGGTAGCGTCACTATGCCGCTTTTGCCGGCGGTATTAGTCGTTTCCTCCTTCAATCTACTTCATAATCTAATACTCAAGTGTGGCGGCAGCGGGATTAAAAACAAATGACATGCGCCTGTTTAACATAAAAAATTCGTTATAGGTAAACATTAGTGCCTTCATCCCCTGATACGATCCAGCAGCCAATTTTTACATGCTGGATCGTATCAGGGGATGCTTACCGGGCTGATAAGCCGGACAAAGAAAGAATACTAATGCTTCACCTATAACGCAATATTATGTTACTCAGGTTAGCTGTTCGACTGAAAGGAGTGTGGAGCGAGTCCCGTAAGTTTTTTCACGGGACGAAGCGGAGTAGCGGTAATTTGGTTTTAATCCCTGATGCGGAGCGTGTATTTAAAATAAAA
>Ga0164292_10000778_pt1 | contig 25429 bp, 20 predicted proteins | sample GEODES117metaG_FD_111486 | JGI IMG/M metagenome (GOLD analysis project Ga0164292, IMG submission 111486) | Eutrophic lake water microbial communities from Lake Mendota, Wisconsin, USA - GEODES117 metaG | ecosystem: Environmental > Aquatic > Freshwater > Lake | place: USA: Lake Mendota...
ACAGAACGGCTTTATAAGGCAATGACATTTGCATCTGCATTAAAAGTGCATATCATTTTAAAAGGTCACCATACGGCAATCATCACCCCGGGCGGGCAAGTTTATTTTAATAATACCGGAAACGCAGGGATGGCCAAAGCTGGAATGGGAGATGTGCTCACAGGATTACTATTGGGTTTGATGGCACAGGGATATCTTTTACCTGAAGCAGCAATTTTAGGCGTATACCTTCATGGACTGGCGGGAGATATCGCTGCATTGGAATACTCCATGGAAGCCATGCAGGCAAGCGACGTCACCAATATGCTCGGAGAGGCTTGGAAAAAAATCAGCTCAGAGGTATCAGGATAAATTTGCTTGTGCAGATCTGGCAAAAAATCTAACCAATAATAATCCTGCAATGAAGCCACCAATATGTGCAGCATAGGCAACCCCTCCTCCTCCTTCGCTATCCGATAATGATCCCCATCCACTGAATAGTTGTAAAGCAATCCACAATCCTAAGGTAACAAAGGCAGGCACTGTAATCACCACTGCAACAGCCAGAACACGAACCTGATTTTTAGGAAAAAGTAAAAGATATCCCCCCAGTACGCCTGAAATTGCACCAGAAGCTCCCAAACTTGGGATGAACATATCTTTTCCCATTACAGAAGCCAACAATACATGGCTTAATGAGGCTATCAGGCCACAAATTAAATAGAAGGCAAGGTACCGGGCATGCCCCATCCTGTTTTCAAGATTGTCGCCAAATACCCACAAGTACAGCATATTACCTCCGATATGTGCAATGCTTCCGTGCATGAACATCGATGTTAATAAAGTGCCATAAACAGGAATTGGTGTTGTCAACAGGCCATTCTCGGTAACATCAGTACCACTAAGAATTTCAGCAGGCACTGTTGAATAGGAAAGTATGAAATTGGCATTGGCACCCAGTTGCTGAAACAAAACAAAAACCAGGATATTAGCGGCAATAAGCGCATAGTTTACATAAGGGGTGAGCTTACGATCATCATTGTTATCTCCTAATGGTATCATTATTTTTAATTTTTCGGAAAGCAAAATAAAACATTAAAGTTGAAAAAAAATGTTGAGGATTTACAAAAAGAAGAATGATTTTAAAAAGATTTTTTTTTAAAATCCGGTTTCATGGCTACTTTGACAAACCATTTTCCTGATTTCACCTCTTTTACCCTATTTTTGCCCACCAAAAAACAGCTTAATATTATATGATGGAAAATTTGATTTATGCAGTTCCAGTAATGGGCATCTTAGGGCTTCTCTACACTTATGTAAAATTCAAATGGGTAGAAAAACAGGATGCAGGTACCCCAAGAATGGTTGAGATCAGCAATTATATTGCAGAAGGAGCGATGGCATTTTTAAAAGCAGAATGGAAAGTGCTGGGTTATTTTGTGGTGATAGTAGGCATACTGCTTGCCGTTATGGCAAATGCTAACCCCCACTCCCACTGGAGTATTGCCCTTGCTTTTGTTTTTGGTGCAGTATTGAGCGCAACTGCAGGCTACATAGGTATGAAAGCGGCAACGAAAGCGAATGTAAGAACCGCAGAAGCGGCCAGAACAAGCTTGAGGAAAGCCCTGAATGTTTCTTTTACGGGTGGCGCGGTGATGGGAGTTGGCGTTGCAGGTTTAGCTGTATTTGGTTTAGGTGGATTATATATCGTATTGAAGCATTTTTTTGCCCCCGACGCAGCTATAGATTCTGCAGAAATGGTTCGTACCATTGAAGTGCTTACCGGTTTTTCTTTAGGGGCAGAATCTATTGCTCTTTTTGCACGTGTTGGTGGAGGTATCTATACTAAAGCTGCAGATGTGGGCGCTGATCTGGTAGGTAAAGTGGAAGCCGGAATACCGGAAGATGATCCTCGTAACCCCGCGACTATTGCCGATAATGTTGGAGATAATGTTGGAGATGTTGCCGGGATGGGAGCCGATCTGTTCGGATCTTACGTTGCCACCGTTTTGGCTACGATCGTTCTGGGTCAGCAAACTGAGGTGCTGGGTACCGACGTACTTGGAGGCTTCTCACCCATTGTTTTACCGATGTTGATAGCAGGTGTTGGCATCCTTTTTTCAATAGTTGGAACTTTATTCGTTCGCATCAGCGATACTGCTGCAATCAATACCGGAACCGTTCAAAGAGCGCTGAACATGGGCAACTGGGGATCTATGATTTTAACTGCTATTGCAGCTACCGGATTGGTATATCTTTTACTTCCGGAGCATATGTTGCTTCGTGGTGTTGAATTTACCAAATGGGGGGTGATGGGAGCTATTGCAGTTGGATTAGGTGTTGGTGCATTGATGAGTATCATCACTGAGTATTATACTGCCATGGGCAAAAGGCCTGTATTAAGTATCATTCGCCAGTCATCAACCGGGCACGCTACCAATGTGATTGGCGGGCTTGCAGTTGGAATGGAATCTACCTTTCTGCCCATTTTGGTGCTTGCCGGAGGAATCTGGGGTTCTTATGAATGTGCCGGTTTATACGGAGTTGCCATTGCAGCTGCCGGCATGATGGCAACTACTGCCATGCAATTGGCTATCGATGCTTTTGGTCCGATTGCAGATAACGCTGGTGGTATTGCTGAAATGAGTGAATTACCACCAGATGTTCGTGAAAAAACCGATGTACTCGACGCAGTGGGTAACACTACCGCCGCTTCAGGAAAAGGTTTTGCTATCGCTTCTGCAGCATTAACGGCTTTAGCACTTTTCGCTGCGTTCGTAGGAGTAGCTGGTATTTCGGGCATTGATATTTATAAAGCCAATGTACTAGCATGTTTATTTGTTGGTGGTATGATTCCATTCATATTCTCTGCGTTAGCTATCCGTGCCGTAGGCGAAGCTGCTATGGCCATGGTTGAAGAAGTACGTCGTCAGTTTAAAACCATTCCCGGCATTATGCAGGGTACCGGTAAACCGGAATACGATAAATGTGTAGCCATATCAACAAAAGCTTCTTTGCGTAAGATGATGCTGCCTGGTGCCATTGCCATCATTTCTCCACTGATCATTGGCTTCATGCCCGGTTTGGGTGCTGAGGCTTTGGGTGGCTTTTTGGCTGGTGCTACCGTTAGTGGCGTATTGATGGGTATGTTCCAGAATAATGCCGGAGGCGCATGGGATAATGCAAAAAAATCGTTCGAGAAAGGAGTTGAAATCAACGGACAGATGTACTACAAAAAATCGGAACCCCATAAGGCTTCTGTAACAGGAGATACAGTTGGCGATCCATTTAAAGATACTTCCGGACCATCTATGAATATCCTGATCAAACTGATGAGTATTGTTTCTCTGGTAATAGCTCCCACACTTGCCGAAATGAAATTGGAAAACGCAGGTATTCCTCAACAAAAAACAGAAAAAAAGCTAATCAAAGAAACTAAGGAGGTGGCAGGAAATCCATCAGACGATAACAAGCTTTATGCTGAAAATGCCTATAACCTAATTAATCAGCTATCTCAAGATAACCTATTGAATAAAAACCATTTTTCTGCTTCAATAAAAGAAAAAAAATTGATTATCGATGGTAAATTATTATCAGCAAATGTACAGCACCAATATAAAGATTTGCTATCTGCACTCTCGGGAGCTGATTTTAGTATGACAGTCGATATCAATTAATACATTAAAAATAGTATTAAGCAAAAAAAGAAGAGCCTGGTTTGGGGGGCTTTGGGATTATACAAAAATCCTTGAACACCCCTTTAAATTCTCTAATGCGTAATTTGGGTTAACTACTTATACGATCAAGGTTACTTCGGATAGTGGTTGTGTGGCTACCTACCAAATTGTTATTGATATAGAACGTAAGGATGCTTGTCTCCTAATGCCAACAGTATTTACACCGAATAATGATGTCAAGAACGACTTTTCCTTTCCGCTCACAAGACGTATCAGATCAGTAAAAAGATTTTCAATAAACAATCGCAATGGCAGAATGGTTTTTAATCAGCAAAACTTTAGTCCTAATAAAAGTACTAATGGCTGGAACAGCCGGTATAATAACGACCGAGTATTGCCGCAGATGGGATATTTGATGCTGTGTCTGCCCACAACTGAAGCCGAATAATGATTTAAAAGTACAAGTTAACAACTAACTGCCCAACAGAATTCCATCAAGCCCGGATGCAGTACAGTAGAGATTTGCAGCAGATTGATCTTCCGTCAAGCCCCATTTGCCGTCAATACTTTTGATGTGCGTTCGTGCGCGATAATTTCGAGGTGAAAATTTATAAAATTGCGAAAGTTTGATCTCCGTTAAGTTTTGAATTACTTACAGGTGTACTAGTTGAATATGTTCTTTTAAGTGTTGAAAACGTATTTAAAGCTATGGTAGTCGAACTAGTTTTTTTAACTGTGGCCTCAGATTTTTCAAATTCAGCTATACCATACACTTCGTTAGTTGCATATATATCAAAACCTTCCGAATAAAAAAAAGATACTGTTTCAACATTTGGTAATTTATCTTTTGGTTCATCGCCTACAGAAAATACAGCAGGTACCTATGTTTATGTTTTGGAAGCCATTTTCGAACGAGGACAGTACATTACCAAAAAATGGAATCTTCATCTTTATCAGGTAAAAAAGCAGATTATTTTTATAATTACGAAACATTTCTTAGATTGCATACAACTTTAATTTTATGAATTTAAAAGAAAAAAATATCAAGCCTACCGAAAGTGAATTAGAAATTCTGGGAATACTATGGGAGAAAAAAAAGGCTACAGTAAGAACCGTTCATGAAGAGTTGATCCGGAATAAGGATGCAGGTTATACCACCACTCTCAAGTTGATGCAGATCATGTTTGAAAAGAATTTGGTTACCCGCGATGACAGCAACAAAACCCATATCTATACTCCTGCGGTTTCTAAAGAAAAAACACAAAAACAATTCCTGAACCGAATGATTACCGGACTTTTTTCGGGAAACCCTACCGAACTCGTGTTGCAGGCACTTGGCCAGCATAAAAATACGGAGGCTGAACTTGAACGCATCCAGCAGATGATTGATAAACTTAAATCAAAAAAATAGCAGAAATGCTGAATCATTTTGCACTTAGTTTTTGTATGATGTTATTGCATAGCCTTTGGCAATCGGCTTTGCTGTTGTTAAGCTACTCGTTGAGTTGCCAGATTCTTAAACCGGTTCAACCACTGTATAAGCGACGGTTCCTGTTTTTGGCGTTGTTCATGCAATGGTTTTTTGCAGCAATCACATTTTCTATTTATTTCTACAATGCTGAATGGTTATGGTTATCCCGTTTTATTTCGCTACCAGGAATTTTTAAAACGGATGCAAATTTCAGCTGGCCTACCGTCCTGTTATCTATTTATGCTCTTGTGGCAATTTTTAAAGCAACTGATACATTTTTGAAATGGCACCGATTCAAAAGTCAATGTAAAAGCAACCTGATAAAGCCATCAGCGGGTTTAAAACTTTTCATGAACGCACGGGCACTTGAAATGGGTTTGATCAGAAAAGTGAATTTTTGGTACAGCGATGTGGTGACAACGCCACTCACTTTCGGCTATTTCAAACCGGTTATTTTGTTGCCCGTTGCTTTGGTAAACCAGATCAGTACAAAAGAAGCCGAATCAATCATTATCCATGAACTTTCGCATATCAGGCAAAATGATTACCTGATGAACTGGTTGCTTTTGTGCACGGAGTATATTTTCCATTTTAACCCCTTCCTGCTTCAAATAGGAAAACAGATCAGGCTTGAACGTGAATTGCAATGTGATCTTCAGGTGATGAATTATCAATACGATCCTATTACTTATGCTGAAACCTTACTAAAAACAGCCCGGATAAAACAGTCTCCGATGCTGTTTCATTTGCCTGCATTCAGAAGCAAAAGCCAATTACAAAAGAGAATCAGCTTCTTCACGAATGATAAGAACATTTCTCTAAATCAAAATAAAGTTGGAGGAATCGGATTAAGTCTTATCATCACCTGCTTGGTTTTGGGTTATATAAGTTGCATGGTTGTATTCCCTTCTTTACCTAAAAAAAACCGCACAACATCACTTGATCAACTTTATAAAATCCGTAATAACATCAAACCTGAAAATGCAATCACGGCTGCAATTACATTACAACAACCCCAACCCGTTTCGGAAAAAAAATCCGTAGATGATGATAAACTTATCTTAGCACCCATCCAAAGAACTGATATCAGCAATACTATATCAAACCAAAGCTTTTCTAACACTGAAGATATTCAAACCATCGATGAACATTTTGTCATCCCTGTAGCAGCTGTTGATGCCCCTAAAGAAAAGCTCATGTTTATTGAAGAGCAGGACCCTGCAAACGGCTTAACCCTTACCAAAGCATTTTTGATGAATTATGTTGATGGTGAGTGGAAGATGAATCTCCTGTGGATCATGAATGAATTCAAACCTCAAACCGACAGTTGCGGCAATCCAGTTATTACCCCCTACCAACTTGAAGCTGCCGGAGGCCAGTAATCCTTTTATGAAAGTTTTATCGATAAGGAACTTAATGATTGATAAAAATCACCATACATTACGTGGACAACTATCACCGTATTTATTACCAAGGATGAAGCCAATCATGATTTCATGAGTGTTGCCGGTATAATTTCGTAAACGGCTAGTAGTTGATACTTCATAAGAATAACTGATGTTAAAAGTATTCGAGATATTCAATCCTGCCATTGCACCATAACCTGAAACAAAATTAGAAATGCGGTAGGTTCCGCCAAACCAGATCAGATCTTGATATTGCATCTTGAGGTTGAGATGCAATCCACTGAGTTGTGGTTTCCAATATTGATACATAAGTGAAGGTATCAGATTCATGTCGCCCCCAAAATTCATACGATAACCAACGGTAGCAAAGAAATTAGGCGTATAGGTATCCCCGTACCGATCGTTTCTTACAAATTTGTTCTTGCCAGGGATCACATTCAATACCGAAACGCCGGCAAAATAACGTGAGGAATAGAGCCACAAACCAGCACCAAGTTCAGGCCTAATCTTTTTCAATTCATTATTGGCATATCCGATTGCCGGATCATTGGGATCAGTTCCGGCAAAATCAATTTTACTACGGTCGAGGTTTACGCCAGACATACCCAAATTAAATCCCAGCGCAAGAGAAGTTTTAGTACCCACCGGCAGGTGGTAGGCATAGGAGCCGTAAAGCGACCATCTATTGATATAACCGGCCTTATCGTTCATGAGGGTTAGGCCAACACCATGATGCGGATCAGGAGCTGCATATTGATCCCAATAATCTTTCCCTCTGGGGTTATCACCCGCAACGGCAAATGAGGTGGCGGTGGTTCGAAGATCGGTTTTACCAATCGGGCCATGCATGGTGAGATAGGTTGTAACGGGAGCTCCATTGATACCTGTCCACTGATTGCGGTTACTAAGCTTGATATCCGTATAATTTTCAATGCCGGTAACGGCAGGATTGAGAATATAATTATTCAGGATATACTGGGTGTATGAAGGTTTGGCCTGTGCAAACGATTCACCTCCAAATGAGAAAAAAAATCCCATGATAAAACCCAACTTCAAAATCAAATCCCTTATCATCCCTTTATTTTATGATCGTAACATAACCTGTAACCGGATCACGGCCACTTTCAGGTTCTATGATATAGTAATAAGTATCCATTGGCAATGGTTTTCCGTTGAGTGTTCCATTCCATGGAGTGGTATATCCGGTAGATTCAAACATCAACTGGCCTGTACGTGAAAACACCTGTACCCTTGCTTTTGGATAGGCTTTAAGATAACGGATCACCCAGGTATCGTTGATCCCATCTCCATTTGGCGAGAAAGTATTGGGAATCATCGGCGTTTTCAATACCACTACTTTTACCTGATCTACTGCAGGGCAGCCGCCTCTACCCGTAACCGTCAAGGTGTAAGTAATATCATTTACCGGTGTGCTGGTTGGCCTCAAGATGCTGCTGCTGTTGAGATAGGTATTTGGCGTCCAAACATACTCAAGATTGTTACCAGATGCTGTGGCTTGCAAAATAGTATTGCTGCCTTCAAGAACTTCCGTATCCGGACCGGCATTCACTATCGGATAAGGATAAACGGTAAATGGCTTATTGATGGTATCGCTTTCACATCCAAAACTGTTGGTCATGTAAAATGTTACCTGATACGTACCGGTATCAGCATAAGTATGAGTGGGATTTTGTACATAATCCATACTGTTATCTCCAAAATTCCAAGACCATTGCAAAGCAGTGCCATCCTGAGGATTGCTTAAGTCGGTAAATCTTACATCGTCACCAACACAAACACTTGGCTTCCCGAAATCAAATGCTGCTATAGGTTGTGGATGAATGGTATTCACCTGTATCGTTGTATCATCAGTACACCCAAACGAACTTACTACAGTTAACTTGACATCAAATGGACCTTCGTCGTAATACAAATGCGAAGGATTGACTGCGGTAGAAATATTAAGAGCACCGCTCGCAGGATGATCAAAATTCCACAAGTACCTCAAACTGTTCAAGGTGCCATCTGAAATAGTGGTAAGATTATTAAATTGAATTACAGCGTTTGGCAAACAGGATGTATCCGTAAAACTGAAGTTAGCAATAGGTTCGGGGCTTACCAATACATTCTTAATTCTCACCAAACTCGTACATCCATCGTCGGTAGTTACCGTCAGTTTAACCGGATAATTACCCGGTAATTGGAAAATATGAGTAAATGCTGTATTGTTATTTCGAACTAATAATGGCGACCCATCGGCAAAATCCCATGTCCAGGTAGTAATGGCTCCAACTGGTGCAAGGCAGCTGTCACGGAAAGTAACGGCACGCGTTTGACAAGCCGGACTGGAAAATCCAAAATTAGCCAAAGGAGGTTGCAGGATTTTGATGGTTCGCTGCGCCGAATCGATACATCCTGCATTTGAAGTAAACAGGTACTTGATTGTATAAGTACCCGGGCCTACCAGTGATGGGCTGAAAACGCCGGTTGTACTTACCCCCGGCCCGGAAAAAACAAAACTGCCTGGTACTCCCCCAACTTCACTGGCCTGCACGATCTGGAATGGATCGATATATAAACAAGTATCAGGAATGGGGTTGAACTGAACATCCGGAGCAGCGTTAACTACAATATCCTGGAAGAAATCGTTCACACAGATATCCCCGGAATAAGCCCTGTACCTGATGCGGTAAGGCTGTGTTGGTGGAGTTTGGAAATTAGGATAGCGATGGCGATAAATTTTACCCGGGAATGGTAAATCGTCTCTTTCAAATACAGTGGGTGCGCCAAGATTATCCCAGTAAATATCAACTTTAATTACACTACCTACATTTACAGTAGACGCGTCTTGTATGGCAACAGAATCATTGGCACATAATCCGGTTGGATTTAAAAGCACCAAACCCGCTACCGGAATATCACCATTTACAAAAAATGATTGGGTAGTGGTGTCTTTACATCCACTATTACTGGTTACAATAAGTTTTACGTTTTTAGTACCAATAGTGGTGTAACTGTGTTGCGGATTTTGCAAAGTAGAGGTATTATTTACTCCACTGATGGGATCATCAAAATTCCATAACCAAGCAGTGATAGTTCCTGCCTGAACGGAACTGGTATCTAAGAACTGTGCAAAGGTATCGTCGAGACAAACTTCAGGGTTTATATATCCTGCTACGGGCTTAGTATTTACCTGAACCGCAATTGGTGTTGGTGCACTTACACAACCCTTAGTGGTTTTAACAGTAAGGATTACCGTGTATATGGCTGCACTACTGAAAATATGTTGTGGATTGGCAATGGTAGAACTGTTAGCGGTACCACTGATTGGATCGCCAAAATCCCAGGTCCATTCATTCAATACACCAGCATTTGCGATCGAAGTATTGGTAAAATTGATTACCCTGTTTTCACAACTAGGGTTGCTAAAACTGAAATTAGCTGTTGGTAAAGGATTTACCACAACGGTTTGTGGAATGGTATCACTAAAACAACCGTTGACCGTTCGAACCCAATGCCTAATAACATAAGTTCCCGCATTTGCATAGGTATGTGCAGTGGTTGCACCTGTTCCTATTGGGGTTGCATCACCAAAATCCCAGAACCAGTTGGTGATATTTGCCCCGCTTCCTGTACTGGTAGACGTTAGGTTGGTAATGGTGTTAAGGCAATTCTCCGGATCAACAGTGAAACTGGCTCTTGGTTGTGCGAAAATATTACTCACCGAACGGATACTGTCTTTTATACATCCATCCGAACTGGTTGCAGTAAGTTGTACCGTGTATGTACCGGTAGCAGCATAAAAATGGCTAGGCGAAGTTAGCGTGGATGTATTTGCAGCACCGGAAGCAGGATCGCCAAAATTCCAAACATAGCTCAAGATACTGCTATTGGAAATGCTGGTATTATTGGCGAATGAAACAGACTGATTCGGCAAGCATGCCTGGGTATTGGTAAAAGCTGTTAAAGGTTTAGGATTTACGGTTATCACATCGCTGAAAACGGTACTTGTACAACCCTTATCTGTGGTAACGGTTAGGGTTACTGTTTTATTTCCTGAAGTGGCATAGGTATGCGTAAACGGATTCCCATTTGTAAAATTATAAACGGTGGCATCCCCCATCGACCAGGCCCAGCTAACAATACTACCCGAGTTGGCAACAGAACTGCTGCTGAAGTTTATGGCCTTGTTGCTGCAATACGGACCAGTGCTGCTGAAAGAAGCAGTTGGCAACTGGTTTACAGTTATTTGATCGTAAGTGGTATCACTTGTACAACCGACAACAGTTTTAATCCAATGTTTGATATTCTTCACTCCGGAAGTAGTGTAAGTATGAGTAGGGTTTGCTCCGCTTCCTATTGGTGATCCGTCACCAAAATCCCAAAAATAATTACTCACTGCCTGACCACTACCGGTGCTGGTACTGGTAAAGCTCACTGATGTGTTTATACAGGCTTCAGGGGAAACATTAAATCCGGATAACGGTGCAGCATACACGTTACTCAAAGTACGGATGGTGTCATCCACACATCCGTTTTGAGATGTTATGGTTAAGTTGATATTGTATGATCCTCCTGCTGTATAATAATGTACCGGGTTCTTTATATTAGAAACGTTATTTACTCCACTGCCTGGATCGCCGAAATTCCAGCTATAAATAAAACCTGCCTCAGTTCCGTCTGCAATGGTACTCGTGCTGAAGAACCTTGCAGAATCACCCGGCAAACAAATTCCTCCCGGCATAGTAAAACTGGCTACAGGTTTGGGATTGACGGTTATGAAACTGGTATCAATCAAACTGGTACAACCACTATTGGTTTCCACGCGGAGGTTCGGCGTACGTGGGCCGAATACATTGTAGATATGAGTGAGATTAGGACTAGTTGGAGCTGTTATGACCTGAGTAGTGCCATCCCCAAAATCCCAAAACCATTTCTGCAGATTACCCGGTGGAGCGGCACTGGAAGTACTGGTAAAGCTTATCGAATTACCTGCGCATAAAGGTGATGATGTATTAAAATTGGCAATGGGTACATTGGTAACAATGATAGTTTCAACCGCCGTATCACTGAAACAACCCACATTGCTGATCATTGCAAACTTGACGGTATAGGTTCCCGGTAACAGATATTTATGTCTTGGATAACGCACACTATCCGTTGTTCCATCCCCGAAATTCCAGTACCATTTGTAAGAATAAGTACCGGCAAGGTATGTGGTGGTGTCGCGGAACCTCACCGTATCTGTAACACATCCGTTATTGAACCAGTCCATATCGGCAACAGGCGGATCGTAAACGGCCAATGTGAAATCTCTGTCTACCGAATTGCCACAACCATCTGAACTGGTGGTGCCTGCAACTATATTAATTGGATATCCTGGAGTAATATTAGCTGGGGTGTATACAAAAGTATTTGGAATCTTATAGCGCCAAACTTGTTTTGCGCCGATGAAATAGGTAGTATCAAATATGGCATTTACAGATGCCTGTGTAGGAAAAGATTGATTGGCTTGAAATCCTCCAAAATTAAAACTCAATGAAGTTGGAATAAAAGGAAAAGTAACCGTAAGAAAAAAAGGAGTTCCTGTACAGGCAACCGGATCTGGAACCAAACTGAATGGATTTTCCGGCTCTATAAAATTATATAGGTCTTTGATATTAGTACCGGCATTATACCCATAAGATTCTGCCGTTCCAAAACCATAAGCGATTGCATTGAAACCAGAATCAGATTCAATTCTGTGTGCTCCTGATACAGACAATTGCCTGCTCAAATAAGAATAGCCGGCATCCTGTGGATGTACAGTAAATAATGCAGGGTTAACGGTTACACCATCCAGTTTAAAAGAACTGATGGCTGTTCCCGTATTGGGAATAACTACATTGTAATAATGTTCGGTGATATTGAAATTCGGAGTGGCATTCCAGAGCACTTTAGAAATATTCTGTTCAACGGGACTGATATAAATTACTTCAGGGTCACCTGGATTTGAACCTGATGGAGGATTGCCGCAAGAGCCCTGCGATGCGATATATTGAGAAACGATGATAGGAAGATTGGCTTCAATTTTTAAAGGCTGTGAAGTTTGGGCTAATTCGTAGTAGAAATTATTAATGAGCGGAACAGCAATTGGTCCACCATTTACAGTAACCAATGTAGCCGGATCTGCCACACAAACCCTGAAAATATTATTATTTAAACTACTGGTAGGCGAGGTAAGATACTTTTTGCCCCATGCATCTTTAGGAAATGCCTGAACCATATAATTATCAGATGAGGAAGAGTTGGATGAACAAGTGATACTTATCCTGCCGCTTCCGGAATAAACGGCTATCTTCTTACAATTACCCGTACCCGAAGATATACTCCTGATTTTCGATCCCGTAAGATCTGAACCTGTGAATGGATTATTGGTACTGGTTAGTTCACCCATAATATTATACACCTGACCTTGGGTAAGGTTAACCGTAAAAGGAACGCCTGCAGGATGACCGATTGCATCAGCACTCGGTGTTATTTCTACTGATGTAGTTCCGGTATCTACTGCAATCACATAAAACCAACAGTTGGCATCGTCGGTGTTTGAAATATTCTTATAATTGATAGAATAATATTCTTTCCCCAAAGTGTTAGTTGGAAAAAGGATGCTGGCACCGGATACATTTTGATTATAAATATGTGCATAAGCAACCATTGGCTTATCCGAAGTAATATGAATGCCCTTGTTCTCCGGAGTAACAGATCCGTTGAGCAACCTGGCATCCTGGGCACCGACTTTTGGTATTGCTGCGGATGTGAGCACAGTAGGTGCAGCTCCACTTACTAAGTTTTGCACATAGCCTGTACCGGGTATGCTGATGTTAATATTAGTAACCTGATCGGTTGCAAAATAAAGCACCATCTGCTGCCCATTGCCATTGTTCATAATTTGATGATAACCATAAGCTACCCAGAAATCTTTCCCTTTATTAGAAAAACTTTGAGCATAGGATAAGCTGACAAGGCAAATGGCGATGATTAGTAGTAAATATCTCCTCATAAAATGAAATGTAACTTTTAGCAAGATACAGAAAAATTTCTGGTATATGGATGCCAAAGATTGAATAAATGCAGCCTAAAAAATAAATTAGATATCCCCTTAAATCCCCTTAAAACTAACAAAATATAAAATGAACATATTTAGAATAAAATTAAAAAAAGCCGCATAGAAATGCAGCTTATGGTAAGAATCTTTCGATTCTGTAACCCCCAAAGAAAACGAGTTTTCACGCTTTATAATAGCTTTTGTTGAATATTATTTTCGATTTTGAATCCATATAAAGAACAAAGCTGATGATAGTAACGATAAGATTTTTTTCCGAACAGGATTTATGGGTATCAGTGCCCAATAAGCAGGCATTGGCTGAAAGGATTTTCCCCTCCATGCATTTAGCATCCAAATAGTGCAACGATTCCATTTTGAAAGTTGACTGTTGTAATTGTTTTTTGACGACTTCATCGGGAATAGCTTTATGTTTAATTTCAGAAAAAGTAAGGATGCAGCTACCAGCTTATTGGAACCGGTAGCTGCTTAAGCATTAGTGTTTAACCAATTTCTGGTTATCAACTACTACTCCATTGATGATCAAACTGGCCACATAAATCCCCGGAGCCAACTTCGATAAACCTGTCAACTGGAGATGGTTGCTTCCTTTACTTATTGCTGAATGTTTGGATACAATGGTTTTCCCATTCAAATTCACCAGTCTGATTTCTGCAATACCCGCTTCAATGCTCTGGTAACCAATCAAAATGTTTTCTGCAAACGGATTGGGAGATAACTGCATTTGCAAAATACCTGTTTCCTCTAATCGAACTGCATTTACTTTACTGTAACTAAAACGACCGTCGAGGTCAACCTGCTTCAGCAGGTAGTAAGCCATCCTATTCGATTTCAATTCTATAGCTGCATCTTTTAATTCATATTTCATCCTGCCCATGCCTGCATCAAATCCGCCTAAAATAAATGCTAAAGATTTGAAATCCTGCTGGTTAAATGATCGTTCAACTTCAAAATGGTGATGATTCGCTTCCTCGCTGGTTACCCATTTCAGCATTATTTGATTATTGCAGTAATCCATATCAAATGCATGGTAATTTACTGGCAAAGTATTGATGGCAGGGTAAACGCTATTCTTGAAGTATATGCTTTTCAAACAGCTGGTAGACGAATTGGCTGCACTGTAAGCACCACAATGATTGGAATTTACTTCTGGTAAATCTTGCATTGCAACACAGGTGTAACCTACTTTCGTTACAATGGCATCTACTCCCACGCAAAAATTGGTAAACAGGTACTGGGCACTCATTTGATTAGCTGTTCCTGAAATTAGCGCTGGCGTACCATTGAAGATATGCTGCGACATGTTTTGAGATTTACCAACCAACGGCACTACAAAAATGGTAAGGGCGGATAATTTAAATGATTGGGTATGGGTAGATTTGAGGTTCAATTCCTGGTGGTTTATGTAATTCGAAAGGCTTGCCAGAGGAGTGACTTCTTCAGTCTGTTGGACTGGTAATTCGTGTGGAGTGGAGTAATGGGGAAGGAAATACAGAATAACCGCTGTAATGATCATTGCTGCTTTCTGGTACAAACATAGAAACTGGATTTTACAAATGCAAGCTTTTCTTCAGTAATTTTAATTCTTTTTATTCATACGGTCAATCACCGATTCTCACGTAATATTTCCAGCCTTCTATAAATAGAAAATCACAATCAAATACATTGTTCCATTCACCCAAATTTTAAATACCCATTTCAGTTCAATCAGCAAATTTTATCAACATTTGATTGCCGGCGTATAACATTAATTATGGCTTCCCTTTCATATCAAAGATTTTCAATCCAAATTTCTTTCTCACAAGTCAACCTGTCAGCCGCCAAAAAAACACATGAAAGATTTTTAGAGCCATAAACGACGAGGTTAAAACAATAAATCAATATTTGAAGTGAAGAATAAATTCATTACCTAGACACAAATTAAACTATTATCATATTTGTATTTCTTACATGAAGTTATTATAAAGCTAATTACCATTACTAATTGTATATCTGTTATTTAAAAAATAATAAACTATAGAAAAATTATCTCTGAATTATTCAAAATAATCAGTTAATTTGTGAAATAAGAAGTTGAATATTCGATTATTTTAAATGAAATAATCTTTATAGTAGATTTATTTCCAATTATTTGTTTTATAAATATAATCCCATTTATTTTAGTAATTAATATTCAATCTTTTTTACTCCTTCTTTTGATCAATACTAAGAATATTGTCAATTAAATGCTCGGAACTACAACTACTGATGTGCTATTTATTCAGTTCAAATCCTAACTTTACATCGAAATACAGATCATGAAATACCCTTCCCTACTATACCTATTTCTATCTTTTTGTGGACTATCATTGCTGTCATCCTGTCGCACGCCGAAAGACCTCGAATTCAAATCGCTGAAAAACATCAGTGTTGAAAATATCGGATTTTCAGCTACCCAAATCAAAGCAGATGTGGAATATTATAACCCCAATAACTTTGGAATGGAATTAACCCGAACCGATTTTGATCTGTTTATTGATGAACAATACCTTGGGCATTCCACACAGGAACTACAGGTGAAAATCCCCAAAAGAGATTTCTTTACTGTGCCGGTTGTGATTGCACTCGACATGAAAAACCTGCTGAAAAACGGGCTTACCGCCCTTACTAAAAGTGAAGTGACCATCAAAGTGGTGGGTAAAATAAAGATAGGCAAGGCCGGGGTGTATAAAAGTTTTTCGCTTACTTATCAAACAAAGCAACATTTGTCTTTGTTTTAATAAAGGATTCCTCTTCCCGGATAACCCACTGCTATGCTTCCATAAAAACAAAAACCTATGGTTTTATTGCAGTTGAATCTTTAGCAGCCGGCTTATACTGGCAGGCCGGCGGCAAACGGCTATACATCGTTGGTTCTGCTGTTTCATCATCCGCATCATAGCCCCTGTTGGCAATATGAACCTTTATTTCTTCGATATTGGTACGGTCTTTAATCCAAGTAACTGTAGTGGTTTTCTTCTTGATATCCACTTTTACAGAACTTACCCCATACTGTCGGGAAACATAAGCTTCAATACGTTCCTTACAATATTCACAATGTGCGCCTGGTGTACTGATTACCGCTTTTGCAGTTTGTTGTGCCGCAACAGGTGAAACAGCTGTAAAAAGCATTACTAAAGTGATCATGATATTTTTCATATTGCAAATATTTACTTACTGATTAAATACCTGCCCAATTAGCAGGGTTTTCACGCCAATTCAATAGAGAGGCCTGGGTAGTTGCATCGATTTTACCCGATTCGATGGCTTGTTCAATCAATGCTGCATAACCGGTTAATGTAACCAACCTGATTCCGGCATCAAGAAAAGCCTTATGGGCCACTTCAAATCCATAACTGAAAATAGCCACCATCCCGATCACTTCCATTCCCGCCGCTTGCAGCACTTCACATACCTGTAAGCTGCTTTTTCCTGTAGAAATCAAATCTTCAATCACCAGAACTTTTTGCCCTGCCTCAATTTCACCTTCAATCTGGTTGCCCATGCCGTGTTCTTTAGGCTTTGGACGAACATAACTATAGGGCAGTTTCAACTGGTCGGCAGCCATTGCTCCCCAGGCAATACCTGCCGTGGCTACTCCTGAAAGGCTTTCAGCTTCGGGAAACTGTTCAAAAATGACGCTGCACAATTCACTTTTTATGAAATCACGTTCATAAGGATGCGATAAAACCCTGCGGTTATCGCAATAAATGGGGCTTTTCCAGCCACTTGCCCAGGTGAACGGTTCGTAAGGCTTCACCTGAACAGCGCAAACCTTCAAAAGACGTGCAGCTACTGCTTTCTCATTGGTCATACCACAAAGATAATAGGTTCAAAGGGGCTTAATCAATCCAATCCATTAATTTTATCAGCTACAACGTTCTTCCCCATGCAAATAAAAATTTTCTTTGGCGAAAAGCCCGTCTATCTCTGTGATGAACTAACTCCGGATTTAAAAGAAATGCTGCATAACCCAGATGTGGTTTTTATTGATGAAAGTTCTGCTGCGGCTATAAATTCACTTTTACATGAAATGAAGAAACCTGATTTTAAAACCGGCATCATGCTATCCGATAAATTCAATCTGCTCAAAAAAGCTTTTTTCAAGCATTTTGTTTTCATTGAAGCGGCAGGTGGTATTGTAATGAACAGCCGCAAAGAAATTTTATTCATCAGGCGAAAAGGGAAATGGGATTTACCAAAAGGGAAGCTCGATGCAGGAGAAGATCCTGAAAATGCCGCAACAAGAGAGATTACCGAAGAAACAGGCGTGACCCAACTAAGTCTGAAGAAAAAAATTGGCGACACCTACCATGTATATGATGAATTCGGAAAACATATCCTGAAACAATCGCATTGGTATTATTTTACTTGTCCGTTGAAACAGCATTTGCAACCCCAAACCGAAGAAGATATTACCGAAGCAGTTTGGTTTGCTACCAAAGATATCAGGATGCCTATGGATGATACCTATGGAACCATTCGTGATATCATGCAGATTTTTTTCGATACTCCTTAATATCAAAGCAGTTTTCGTTGTAATACTGCAACGGTGAGTCTGCTGATGCAGATGAGATGGTCTTTTTCGTTGTGGATACGAATATCCCAAACATGGGTTGTAGCGCCGATGTGAATAGGCGTTGCTGTAGCTATGATCATTCCATTCCTCGCCGCCCTGATATGATTGGCATTGATTTCCAAACCAACACAGCTTTGCTTTTGAGGATCGATGATCAGCGCAGAAGCCACACTGCCTACTGTTTCGGCAAGCGCGCAACTGGCTCCGCCATGAAGTAAACCGTATGGCTGTTTTGTTCTGGCATCAACCGGCATTTTCATTTTCAGGTAGTCGTTACCGATAGCAACCCATTCCATACCCAGGTGACCTCCCATTGTTTCCATATCAATTGGCGGAAGGTCTTCCAGCTTTATCTGTTTGTTGAACCAGATTATCTTTTCCATATCTGTTTATCGGGATCCTGAGATGGTATCGTTAACGGCATCGGGCAGGAAACGTGAAACATCCCCACCGTTTTTTAAAACATCACGCACCAATGTGGAAGCCACAGAAGTAAATTGTGGCAGGCAGGTGAGAAAAATGGTTTCGATATTTTGTGCGATACTTCGGTTCATATCAGCGATCGCTTTTTCATATTCAAAGTCGTTTACGTAACGGATTCCACGAAGTATGAATTGCGCCCCAACCTTCTTGCAACATTCCACCGTTAAGCCGTCGTACACAACAGCATCCACTTTTACTATGCCACCATAAATTTTGGTGAGCCATTCCAGCCGTTGTTGTTCACTGAACATCGGTTGCTTATTTACATTCCGGCCGATGCCGATATACAGTTTATCGAATAAAGGCAAAGCCCGGTCGATAATATCGGTATGACCCAGTGTAACAGGATCGAATGTTCCGGGAAATAAACAAATGCGTTGCATGGATGAAATTTTTATCTATACTAATCAGGAGTCTCCTTTTCGCCCCGACAATAAATACAACACTGCCATTCGAACGGCAACACCGTTCTCAACTTGTTGAAGGATGATGGAATCGCGTCCATCAGCCACATCACTATCGATTTCAACTCCCCTGTTTATCGGTCCGGGATGCATGATTACGATTTCTTTTCCGATACTGTCGAGTAATTTCCTGCTCACTCCATAAGCCAGATTATATTCCCGGAGAGAGGAAAACAATACCTGGTTTTGCCGCTCCAGTTGGATACGTAGTACGTTGGCCACATCGCACCATTGTAATGCTTTTTTCAGATTGTACACTACTTCAACACCGAGTGCGGCTTTAACATGAATGGGTATCAAGGTTGGTGGGCCGGCCAGCATCACTTCAGCGCCCATTTTTTTTAGCAGGTAGATATTGCTCAAAGCTACCCGTGAATGCATGATATCTCCAATCAATACTACTTTTTTACCTTCGAGACTCCCCAGTTTTTCTTTGATCGAAAAGGCATCAAGTAAAGCCTGAGTAGGATGTTCATTGATTCCGTCTCCTGCATTGATGATGGCTGTTTCGGGAAGATGCCTTGCCAGAAAATGTGGTGCACCGCTGGCACTGTGCCGCATCACCACCATATCCACTTTCATACTGAGGATATTGTTTACTGTATCGAGCAAGGTTTCTCCTTTTGATACCGATGAACCTGAAGCGGAAAAATTGATGGTGTCGGCGCTGAGACGCTTCTCTGCTAATTCAAATGAAATCCTCGTGCGGGTAGAATTTTCATAAAAAAGATTAACCACTGTAAGATCGCGCAGGGATGGCACTTTCTTGATTGGCCGCTGTAATACTTCTTTGAATTGGGCTGCAGTGGACAGGATAAGTGAAATGTCAACAGCCGGTAAGTCTTTAATGCCCAATAGATGTTTGGTAGATAGTTGCATTAAGGAGCGAAGCTACTAAAAAAATAATAAAACCAAATTATCCAGCATATTACTATATAGTGGAAGCTCCGATTAACACTACAGCTACCCTAATGGATGACCGCTGCTGATTTAATCATGCTTTCTTTAAAAAAGTTTTGAATGGGGAAGTTGTTCAAGGATTTAGTATAACACTACTTCCTGTCTATCCCACTCTACTTTTACCTTTTGATTAGGCAGGGTATCAATTGCGATACCAAAATAATCTGGTTGAATTGGCAATTCCCTGCTAAACCGGCGGTTTACCAATACACATAATTCCACTTTGCTTGGCCTGCCAAAATCCTGTAAGGCATCCAATGCCGCCCTGATGGTTCTCCCGGTGTAAAGAACGTCATCAATAAGGATAATTTTTTTGTCTTCGATGGAGAAGTTAAGCAAGGTTTCCCTTGGAATATGCAACCCATCCCTATGGTCGTCGCGATAAAAAGTGATATCAAGTATTCCATAATGCAGTTTATCACGCGAAACAAGCAATGCGGCTTCCTCCATGATTCGATGACTGATTTGAATACCTCTGGGTTGTAAACCTACAAAAACAATATTTTCAAAATCCTCTTGATTTTCGAGTAACTGATAAGCCAGCCGCTTCAGTGAAAGATGCAATTGTTTTGCTGTTAGTAAAGTTTGCATAAGGCTAAATTACTATCTTTTATGCAAGTATTTCTGGGCTGGTAGAAGGTAAATAAAAAATGCCCCTGAATACAGGGGCTGGTACAATCGGTTAAAAACGGGTTAAGCTTTGAATTTTCCGCCAAAAAGTTCTGCCTGCAATGTTTTGAGTTCATCCCACTTCTGATCGGCAGCTAATTTGGCTTGTTTGGGCCAGGTTGAAGGATCATGTAGATTAAACTTGCTTCCTGCGTCATCTAAAATCAATTGTAATTTCTTTATACTCAATTTTCCAAGAGCTTTAAATTGAGTAATGCCATTTTGTTCTAATAAAGCGGCTACTTTCTTCCCGATTCCTTCTATTTTAGTAAGGTCGTCGGCAACAGTTTTAACGATCGGCTTTGATTTTTTTTCAGGAGCTGACTTAACAACTTCTTTTTTGATTTCCTTTTTTACCTTTGCCTTTTTTACCGGGGTGGGGACATCGATGATGCAATTTTCAATGGAATGTCCAAATACATCAGAAAAAGTTTTCGCATTTTCATCGTTCACCCATCTTCCATCGCTCAATAAGTAACGATATTGATAAGATTGGCCTGCAGTTAATGATAACTCTGCTATCATAGATCCGTCTTCCTGTTTCTGGAGGTAAATACCTTCAGCCGTATTCCAATCATTGAATTCTCCCAGGAGAATACCTTCTTCAGCACCGGCTACATGGCTTGCCGGTAATTTGAATGCTACTTTTGTTGTCATTTTATATATATGTCTGATTAAAAAAATAAAATTAAGGCTATGCCCCTTAATACCCTAGTTAATAAAATGTAACCTGAAGGATATTCACAGTTTCTTCACAGAGAGCAGTGGTAATAATTTATTAACTTTCAGAGTAAGCATTTTCATGGGTGTCGTGAAGCTTTTCGCTGTCCATATATCACATGAGATTGACTTCTATCTATCCTTTCCAATTGTGAAGGCCATTCAATCATAAAGGGCCCCTCTTCTAATTTTTTGGCTTGGTAATGTACATTATTACTTTGATCAAAATATTCCAACACTAAACCCGGTAAGCCAATATAATATCCGGACCATAAGAAAATGGGATATCCAATGCATAAAAAGCCAGACTGCTGTCGCCTTTGTTTGAAACAGCAAGTGCAGCACCACAAACATGACCCAATATCTCCTTCCTATCAGGAAGTAACTGCCAATCTTTCTCTGCATTTCTTTTACTCACTATCAAATAAGGCTTCTTAACATTGTAATCAACAACAGAACCCAACGTATCAGTTTTTATATTGTAGTGCAGTGCATGATGCTCAATCCTCTTTCCATAAATCTTGGTTTTCCGTAAAGGGTCGTGAGTAGTTCCCGAAGCGAAAAAATAAAAATAAGATAGGCTATCATTAAAAACCAGCCTGCAATATCTCACGGTTGAATAATTGGGTGAAATATCGTTGAGAAAACTAAAATTATATAGCACAGCTCTTACCTCTTGTGCCAGCAGATTAGGTTTAGCAATACAAATAAAAAAACAAAAAATGAGCAGTAATTTATATTTCATCATTTCTCGAGCATGAACGGATACCTGTAATCGGTTGGTGGATTGAATGTTTCCTTGATGGTTCGGGCACTTAACCAACGATAAAGGTTTAACAGTGATCCTGCTTTATCATTCGTTCCGCTGGCCCTTGCCCCACCAAACGGCTGTTGACCCACCACAGCACCGGTAGGTTTGTCGTTGATATAAAAATTTCCTGCACTGTTTCTTAATCGTGCCGTAGCTGTTTCTACTGCAAAACGGTCTTGTGCAATTACTGCACCTGTTAATGCATAAGCGGAGGTTTGATCAACCAGTTTCAAGGTTTCTTCAAATTTATTTTCGTCGTAGATATAAACGGTGAGTACCGGCCCGAACAATTCCTCACACATAGTTACATAAAACGGATCAGTGGCTTCAATGATGGTAGGTTCAATAAAATAACCATTTGTTTTATCACAACCGCCACCTACCCATATTTTGGCTTTGGCATCACGTTTTCTGGCTCCTTTGATATATCCTTCTAACTTATCAAAACTTTTTTCATCGATAACAGCATTAACGAAATTAGTGAAATCTTCCACGGTACCCATTTTCATCGACTTAACCGTTTCAACCAATTTCTTCTTCACTTCTGCTGCCAGATTGGAAGGAATATACGCCCTTGAAGCCGCCGAACATTTTTGTCCCTGGTATTCAAATGCTCCTCTTGCCAATGCGGCTACCACCACATCTGGGTTGGCAGATTTGTGTGCAATCAGAAAATCTTTTCCACCTGTTTCACCTACGATACGCGGATAAGATTTATATATCGGCATATTCCGGCCAATGGTTTCCCACATGCGGTTGAATACGCCTGTACTGCCCGTAAAATGGATACCCGCAAAGTCTGGATGATTGAAAACTACTTCACCGATGGTTGGGCCATCTATAAATACCAGATTGATCACACCATCCGGCAATCCTGCTTCCTTGAGGATACGCATGAACAATTGAGCACTGTACACTTGAGTATTGGCACATTTCCATATCACCACATTACCACACATGGCAGCACTGGTAGGTAAATTGCCGCCGATAGCTGTGAAATTGAATGGCGTGAGGGCAAAAACAAATCCTTCCAGCGGACGATATTCCATCCGATTGTTCATACCGGCTCCACTCACCGGTTGTTGCCTGTAAATTTCACTCAGGAAGTGCACGTTGAAACGAAGAAAATCGATCAGTTCGCAGGAAGCATCTATTTCAGCCTGAAAAGCATTCTTGCTCTGACCAAGCATGGTAGTACCATTGATATATGGACGATATTTGGTTGCAAGTAAATCGGCTGCTTTCAAAAAAATGTTGGCCCGGTTTTCCCAACTCATTGCGGCCCATTTATCTTTCACTTTAAGTGCCGTGTTGATAGCACGAGTTACATGTTTTGCATCACCAACATGAAACTTGCCCAACAAATGTTTACGTTCATGTGGTGGACGGATTTCAACGGTATTTCCTGTTCGGATTTCTTCACTGCCAATGTACATCGGTACATCAATCGGTGCAGATTTGAGTTCTTTTATTGCGGCTTTCAATGCTGCTTTTTCAGGGCTTCCAGGAGCATAGGAAAGTACTGGCTCATTGGCCGGTAATGGATAATAAAAGTCACCGAAATGCATGGTAATGGTTTTAGTGTTGATGAATATATAACGTTATCGGTTAAACGAAAATCTTAAAACAACAATCTAGTCGCTATCAATGATAACTTCAAATGCAAATTAACCAACTATTCTATTTACAGCAGCTTTGTATTGTTACCAAAGGCGGATTGTGTATAAAAATGGAACAACTGCTTCTCTTTATCGATCACCTTATGCATTTTCCTTTTCACTCATCAGATAAGCTTTGATAAAACCATCCAATTCGCCATCCATTACCGGACCAACATTCCCTACTTCGAAATCGGTGCGATGGTCTTTGATCATCTTATAAGGATGGAAAACATACGATCTTATCTGAGATCCCCACTCTATCTTCTTTTTACTGGCATTTTTACTATCGAGTGCTTCCTGACGTTTACGCATTTCTTCTTCATAAAGCCGCGATTTGAGCATCGCCATCGCTTTTTCCCTGTTTTCCCCCTGAGTTCTTGCTTGCTGGCATTCCACAATAAAGCCCGACGGTTTGTGGGTGAGGCGAACGGCCGTTTCCACTTTGTTTACGTTTTGTCCACCACTACCTCCACTTCTGAAGAAAGCCCATTCCACATCAGCAGGATTCACTTCTATTTCGATGGTATCATCAATCAGCGGATAAACATATACACTGGCAAAAGAGGTATGACGGCGGGCATTGCTATCGAATGGGGAAATACGAACCAGCCTGTGGACGCCACTTTCGGCTTTCAGGAAGCCATAAGCGAAGGGGCCATCAAACTGAAAAGTACAGGTTTTGATGCCGGCGCCATCTCCCCATTGCCAGTCGAGCTCCGAAACCGTCCAGCCCTGCTTTTCGCCATACATGCGGTACATGCGGGCGAGCATTTCGGCCCAATCCTGGCTTTCGGTACCACCGGCTCCACTATTGATTTGTAAAACACCCGGCAAAGCATCTGCAGGGTCATTTAGCGTGCTTTTGAATTCTGCTTCATCAATGGCAGCTATGGCCTTTTGATAAGCTTCTTTCACTTCTTCCTCAGCAGCTTCTCCTTCTTTCCAAAAATCGAAAAGTACAGCAAAATCTTCTACAGCGTTTTCAACGTCGTAAAACATATTTACCCAATATTCATTGATTTTCGTTTCCTTCAGGATGGAAGTGGCACGGGCATTATCATCCCAAAAACCTGGGGATAACGTTAATTGTTTGTCGTTCTGGATGCGGGATTCTCTGTTAGCGACGTCAAAGAAACCTCCTCAAGACCACTATACGGTCCCTCATATCCTTTAATTGCTCTATTGTCATGCGGCAAAGTTAAGGGAATCAAGTATCCGGAATTGGAAAAATCCGTTTAAGCGAAATTTTTTATCTAATAATCATTTAATGAGAAACGAAGCTGATTGATTAATTTATTTATCTGGAGTTTGCACTAATTTTGACTCTAAAATTGCATTCGTTGACACTCAAACATGCAAAACTTATCGACTTATTACAAAGAGCGTACTCCGCTGAAAAGGCTGCTGCTTTTGCTTATCAAGGTCA